>Ga0190332_1000029_pt1 | contig 28994 bp, 25 predicted proteins | sample 48720456_MG_FD_161679 | JGI IMG/M metagenome (GOLD analysis project Ga0190332, IMG submission 161679) | Hydrothermal vent sediment bacterial communities from Southern Trench, Guaymas Basin, Mexico - 4872-04-5-6_MG | ecosystem: Environmental > Aquatic > Marine > Hydrothermal vents > Sediment ... | reverse complement strand
CTGAGCATAACTAGGACTACAATTGGATGGGGAATAAGAGTTCCCTCGGACCCAGCTCATGTAATTTATGTTTGGTTTGATGCACTTTTTAACTATGTAACAGGACTTAGGGATAAATTTGACAAATACTGGCCAGCAGACCTGCACATTTTGGGCAAGGATATAATTATATTCCATGCGGTGTACTGGCCAGCATTTTTGATGGCGGCGGGTTATGAACTTCCCAAGAAAATACTTGCCCATGGCTGGTGGCTTGTTAATAAAAAGAAAATGTCCAAGCACATAGGTAATGTATTAGACCCCAAAATTTTGATAGACGCTTTCGGGGAGGATGCAGTCAGATATTTTCTGATGCGAGAGACCCCTATTGGACAGGATGGTAATTTCTCGCACGAGTCCTTTCTTGAAAGATATAACGCTGACCTTGCTAATGAACTCGGCAACATACTTTCCAGAACGACTACAATGGCGCTCAAATATTTTGACGGGGTACTTCCCTCTCCAGGACCTAAACAACCTTCAGACCAAAATATGGAGGACTCATGGAAGGAGCTTTCAAATCAAATCGAAGAGCTTTATGACTCCTATCAATTTTCCAGGGCGCTCTCTCTTTTGTGGGATTATCTCCGTTCTATAAATAAATATCTGGTTGAAACAGAGCCGTGGAGGTTAGGCCAAAAAGACTCTCAGAAAACATCTCGAATACTTCTAACCGCCTTAAGGGCTCTCTTTTGTGTATCAAAATACATTTATCCAGTAATGCCCCGTTCAACTGAGAAAATTCTCGAGGCTATAGGAGGAAAAGGTATTGAATTTGACTGGGATGCCTACAAAGAAGGCTTAAAAATAAAAGAGGTGGGGAAAATTTTCCCACGCGTGGATAAAGAAGAATTTTTCAAGGAGGAAATAAAGATGGAAGAAAAAAAGGAAGAAAAAACTTACGTGACAATTGATGAATTTTTCAAAATGGGATTAAAGGTAGGAAAAATTGTGGAAGTTAAGGAAGCTGAAAACGCAAACAAATTATACATTTTAAAAGTTGATATGGGAGACCACGAAAGGCAGCTTGTAGCAGGGTTACGCCAGTATTATAGACCAGAAGAACTGCTGGGTAAGAAAATTGTGGTGGTCTCAAACCTGAAGCCAGCGAAGATAAGAGGTTATGAATCTCAGGGAATGCTTCTGGCTGCGGATGTGGATGGTAGACCATATATTCTGCAGGTGCCTGATGAAGTGCCTCCTGGTACTACAGTAAGATGAAATTTGTTATTTTTGGAGAGCCCCAAACAGGAAAAACCGCTTTTTTTAATCTTCTTACAGGATTAGGGGAAAAAAAGAAGCATATTGCAGTAGTTAAGGTTCCTGACCCAAGACTTGATTCTGTGGCAGAAGTAGAGAAATCAGCAAAAAAAACTCCAATTAGCCTCTCATTTGTAGACCCACCGGCAAGGGAGCAGATTAATGAAATGAGGGGAGGAGATGCACTCCTTCATGTGATAAAGTCTGATGACCCTTTGAAGGAAATAAAAAAGAAGGAGGAAGAATTCCTAATCTCTGACCTTGAAATAATATCCGGAAAAGTTGAAAGACTCGAAAAAGAATATTCTAAAAGGAAGGATAAAGAGCTTGAGAAGGAAATAGATTTTTTGAGAAAGGTGAAGGAAACCCTTGAGAAGGGAATATGTTTGAGACAGGAATACGAAGAAGAGAGCTATCTTAAAGGACTTGGGCTCCTGTCTTTGAAACCTATAATCCATGTTATAAACTGTGATTTCGAGAATGTAGAGAAATGGGATAGGGTGGCGAAGTCTATCTCAGGTAAAATGAAAGGAGCTTTTGTTATAGATGTAAAAACAGAACAGGAACTTCTGGAGTCGCCTGAAAAGGAGAGAAAGGAGCTTATGGAGGAGTTTGGAATAAGGGAAGTCCGGGCGAAAAAATTTCTGGAAAAGGCTTTTAAGGTGCTTGAGCTTATTGTTTTTTATACTCCCGGCGAAAAAGAAACAAGAGCCTTGGAGATTAGGAAAGGGACAACTGCTTTAGAAGCAGCGGGAAAGATCCACACAGATATTGCCAAGGGCTTTATAAGAGCAGAGGTTTGTAACTGGGAGGAATTCGTGGACAGCGGTGGATGGACAGGTGTTAAGCAGTCTGGGAAGCTCCGTCTTGAAGGAAAGGATTATGTTGTTCAGGACGGAGATGTTATATATTTCAGGTTTAATAGATGAAGTTTGAGGTTCTATGGAGGGATAAAAGAACTGCTGCGAGGGTGGGAGTTCTTTATACCAGTTCAGGTCCTGTAATTACCCCCGCTTTTATGCCTGTTGGAACAGAAGGGGCAGTTAAAGGGATTTTCCCAGAGCAGTTATGGGAGATGGGTTACAGACTTTTACTTTCCAACCTTTACCACCTGTATTTAAGACCCGGAATTGATGTAATTGAAAAGGCTGGAGGTATTTCCAAATTCATGGGTTGGGCTGGTTCTGTGCTTACAGATTCTGGAGGCTTCCAGATATTCAGCCTTTCAAAGCTGGTGAAGGTTGAAGAGGGAGGGATAGAATTTTCTTCACACATAGATGGTTCGAGACACTATCTAACTCCTGAGGATGTTGTGGAATATCAGCATCGTCTAAAGGTTGACATTGCAATGGTTCTCGATCACTTTGTTTCTAACGAAAGGCCGAGGAAAGAAATAGAAGATGCTACTTTTAGGACTATAAGATGGGCTGAAAGGGCTGCGCGTAAGAAAGAGGAAATAAACGGAGAAACTGCAGTATTCGGTATAGTGCAGGGAGGAGTATACAGGGACCTAAGAAGAAAATCCGCAGAGGAAATCTCGTCCATGGGGTTTGATGGTTATGCAATTGGAGGTCTGGGTGTTGGAGAGAAAGAAGATGAGATGTTTTCAGCCATAGAGGTTACAAATGAAATGCTTCCTGACGATAAACCGAGGTATTTGATGGGGATAGGGGAGCCCTATCAGATGGTTAAGGCTATCTCTATGGGGGTTGACCTTTTTGACTGTGTTCTTCCGACTCGCAATGGGAGAAGGGGTCAGATTTTTACCGAGCATGGAAAAATAAACATAAAAAGAACAGAATACAGAGAAGATTTTTCTTTTCCTGATGAGGAGCTACCTTTTAAAAAAGCTCTTCTCAGACATCTTTATACGTCGTCTCATATAAATTCTGCCCTTTATAATACCTTGATAAATCTCAAATTCTTTCTTGACACGATGATAAAAATTCGTAAATATATAAAGGATAATTCCTTTGAGGAATTTGTGAGGATGACAAAAAAAATTTGGAGGAAGAAATGATTGGAATGCTTTATGCACAGACAGCTACAGGAGGAAGTCCTCAGGGTGGTGGATTTATGGGTTCTTTGATAATGATAGCCCTGATCTTTGTAATTTTTTATTTTCTTCTTATACTGCCTGCAAAGAAGAGACAGAAAAAGCATCAGGAAATGGTGAATTCCATTGAGGTGGGTGATGGAGTCATAACTGCAGGAGGTATTGTGGGGAAAGTTACAGCTGTATATGAGGATAGGGTTGAAATAGATTCAAAGGGAACTAAGTTAGAGGTTGTAAAGAACTATATAGCATCCGTTACCAAAAAGAGGTAAAGATGAAAAGAAAGGTAGAATGGAAGTTAATTCTCATTCTTTTAGTTATAGGTTTTTCTATCTATTTTTTTGTTCCCCCTTCTAAAAAAGTTAAGCTTGGTCTTGACCTTAAGGGAGGGATGCATCTTGTCCTTCAGGTTGTGACTGATGATGCCGTAAAGATGGAAAGGGACCAGGAGATATTGAGGTTAAAATCTCTTCTTGAGGATGAGGGAATAAAGGTAGGAAACATTTACGGAAAGGGAATAGCAACAATTGCAGTTGAAGGAGTTCCTTCAGAACGAGAAAGGGATTTTGATGCTCTGATAAAGGCTAACTTCGGAAATTGGGAGTATTCTGGTGTAGTTGAAGGTAAAGCTGAGTTAAATTTAAAACCAAAGGTTATTACTGCAATAAGAGAAAATGCAGTTGAAGAAGCTCTTGAGACCATTAGAAGAAGGGTGGATGAATTTGGGATAGCTGAACCTGTTATACAGAGGCAAGGATTACATGGGGATAAAATTGTTGTGGAACTTCCAGGTGTGGATGATCCCAAGAGAGTAAGGGCGCTTATCAAGAATACAGCACTCCTCGAGCTGAAACTCGTTAAAGACGGGCCTTTCCCTACAAAAGAAGATGCGCTGAAGAAATATGGGGGAAAACTTCCAGAAGACCTTCAGATTTTACCAAGTAGAGGCCAGGGGTATTATGTCGTGGAAAGAGCTGCTGCTGTAACTGGAAGGGATCTTAAGACAGCAAGAAGATGTGTTGATAAATATAATCTTCCTGCGGTTTGTTTTCAGCTTAATGCAGAGGGTGCAAGAAAATTTGAGAAGGTTACCAGCCAGAATGTTGGAAGACAACTTGCAATAGTTCTGGATAATGTAATAGAGAGTGCCCCGAGCATCAGGTCCACTATTTTTGATAGCGGAATAATTGAAGGAAGTTTTACAGGAGAGGAAGCCCACGACCTTGCGCTTATCTTGAGGACAGGTTCTCTACCAGCTTCAATAAAGATCATAGAAGAGAGAACAATAGGTCCGTCCCTTGGTGCTGATTCCATAAGGAAGGGCCTCAAAGCTTCTGCTCTGGCTCTTGTGCTGGTCATGTTATTCATGATTCTTTACTATAACCTTGCCGGAGTAAATGCAACCATTGCCCTTATTATGAACATGATTATTATTTTTGGAGCACTTTCCCTGTTTAGAGCAGCACTCACTCTTCCAGGAATTGCAGGAATTGTTCTTACAATTGGTATGTCTGTTGACGCAAACGTCCTTATTTTCGAGAGGATCCGTGAAGAGTTGAGAAACGGAAAATCTCCTATCGCTGCGATAGATGCCGGATTTGCCAGAGCTTTTACGACCATTCTTGACGCCAATTTGACCACCATAATTGCAGCTATCTTCCTTTTCAGTTTTGGTACAGGTCCAATAAAAGGTTTTGCAGTAACGCTTATCATAGGTATAATCGCTTCAATTTTTACCGCGGTTTTTGTCTCCAAGACCATTTTCGAGCTCCTTTATTTCGGTAAAAGAAAGGTTGAGAAAATTAGTATATAGGGGGAATCATGGAGATATTTAGAAATCCCAGAATAAACTTTTTAAAGGCAAAGTATATAGCCTTTCTCATATCAGGACTTATTATTATTGCAGGGCTTATTTTTATAAATCGCAATGGGCTGAACTACGGTATAGATTTTGTTGGTGGAACTTTGATTCAGATGAAATTCTCTCATTCTGTAAAAATTGATACTATCAGGAAGGAGTTGAAAAAGGCAGGATTCGGTTCCGCTGTAATACAGGCAGTAGAAAATTCCTCTGATGAGTACATAATAAGGGTAGAAAAAATAGGTACCGGAGAAGAGGAGGAGCATCTAAAGATCGCCAAAAAGATAATGAATGTGCTGATGCCCCCTGATGAGAGAAAACTTGCTACAGAAAAGAACAACCTTAATACGCTTTCAGAATCAGAAATAAAAGACCTTTTGGCAAAATCTTTTCCCGAAGAGAAAGCTACAATATGGGCGAAAAAAATCGGGGAAATCAAAAAAGAAAAGAAGATAATAAGGAGTTTTGAGGAACTTTTAGAAGCCGGAATTCCTTCAGCACCTCTGAATTACCTTAAAGAAAAAACATTTATTGGAAGCATTTCTATAATGAGGGTTGAATATGTGGGGCCACAGGTTGGAAAGATATTAAGACATAAAGCTGTGCTTGCAACCATCTGGGCGCTTCTGGGAATGTTAATTTATATTGCATTCAGGTTCAAGTTCCTCTATGGAATATCTGCTGTCCTTACACTTGCGCACGATGTTCTTGTAACTCTTGCCTTTATATATTTCCTGAAAATTGAGTTTAACTTGCAGATTGTAGCAGCAATTTTGACCATAGTAGGTTATTCAATAAATGACACAATAGTGGTTTTTGATCGTGTCAGGGAAAATATGCCTGCTTTCAGGAAGAAGAAGGATTTGAACTTCGACAATCTTTTAAATAGCAGTATAAACCAGACCATTTCAAGAACAGTTCTTACATCAGGAACCACACTCCTTGCTCTTTTAGCGCTATATCTTTTTGGGGGGGAAGTCATAAGAGGATTTGCGCTTACTATGCTTATCGGAGTAATTGTTGGTACTTATTCTTCTATTTATCAATCTTGCGCATGGCTCAGTATCTGGAATAAGTTTTACGGTTTAAAAGGACTTTTGAAATAGTGGAAATAAATTGTTAAATTATATAAATATAAATTTTGGATTTAATTGTTAACCGTGAAGTGTTATAATATGCTTTGGAGGTAAAGATGTTTACAGAATGGATGATAGCTTCTACACCTAATAGGGAAAAGGGGAAGACAACGATTATGACCATACTTTCTATATTATTCCATGTGGTTATAATCGCGGCCCTGGTAATAATACCCATTCTTTCCAGCCCAAATATTCCTAAATACGAGGTGAATGCCGCATTCCTGGCGCCACCTCCACCGCCTCCACCACCCCCACCACCAAAGGGAGGTAAGAAAGTAAGTAAAAAATTAAAGGAGAAACTAAAGCAGCTTAAGAGGAAACAGCAGGAACAGAAACAAACACAAGCTCTTGTTGCTCCGCTTGACATACCTGAATCGATGCCAGAAGAGGCGGATCAGGGTTTGTTGGAAGGCCTTGAAGGAATTGGAGAAGGAATAGAAGGAGGAGTCGAAGGCGGAATTGAAGGAGGAGTTGAAGGAGGAAGTCTTGTAAACCTTGTTGGAGGTGAAGTGGGAGGAGATATAGAGAATAATGCTCAGGTGCTCGTTCAGCCACCCAAAAGAATAAAATTTGTCAAACCTGAATATCCTGACCTTGCCAAGAAGATAAGAGCGCAGGGAGTAGTTATACTCCAATGTATAACTGACATTTATGGAAATGTAGTGAGAATAAAGGTATTAAGTTCCCCACATCCTCTTTTAACAAAAGCTGCGATAGATGCGGTAAAACAGTGGAAATATGAACCTTGGATTGTTGGGGGTATTCCAAGGCCTGTTAAATTTACAGTAACTGTAAAATTTTACCTTAAATAAAACTTAGGGAGGTATAGAATGCAATTAACACCTGCAGAACTTTGGGCATCCATGGGACTGCTGGCAAAAGGAGTGTTTATTACACTAATTCTCCTTTCTATCTGGTCATTGGCAGTCGGAATTGAAAGGATAATCTATTATGCGTCTGTGAAAAAGCAGAGCAAGTCCCTTGCCCCAAAACTTTCAAAACTGTTAAAAGAAGAGAAAATTGACGAAGCAATAGCTCTTGCTACAAGAAAGGACTTTCGTAGGAGTCACCTGGGGAAAGTTGTAGTGGCAGCTCTCCAGGAGTATCAGCATCAGAAAGAGCTGGGGGTTCCCGTTGAAACCAGGCTTGAAGCGTCCCAGAGAGCAATTGAAAGAGCTGTAAATAAGGTGAATAAGGAGTTGAAAAGAGGTCTGAATGCCCTCGCTACAATTGGTTCAACATCCCCATTTATAGGTCTTTTTGGAACCGTTTTCGGAATAATCAACGCTTTCCATAGCATGGCAATTACAGGAGCCGGTGGAATTGGAACAGTGGCTGCAGGAATAGCAGAAGCTCTTGTTACAACAGGAGCTGGTATTTTCGTCGCAATACCCGCGGTCTGGTTCTATAACTTTCACCTTGCCCAGGTGGACATTCTTACAGCTGAGATGGAGAATGCAGGGTCTGAGATAATAGATTTCTTCTCCAGGGAAGTTAAAGAGTAAGGCAAAGGGGTAAAAAATGGGAGCAGAAATCGGTGGCGGCGTAAAAGCAGAACCCAATGTAGTACCATTTTGCGATGTCCTTTTAGTTCTTCTGATTATCTTCATGATAATAACTCCTATGGTGGCCTCCGGAGTTGTGGTTAGGCTCCCAGAAGCTATTAACACAAGTAATCAACCTGAACCTTCCAATATGGTCTATGTGGGTGTAGCACTGGATGAAGCGACCCAAAAACCCAGGTATTACATTTCCAACAGAGGAAAAATTGAAGAAGTAAAGATACTGGATGACCTGGGTCCTAAACTTGCAGAAGCTCTTGAAAATTTAAGTGATAAGATTGTTTATATCAAGGCTGACAGAGAAATAACTTTTGATGTGATTTCTGATGTTCTTGTAAAGATAAGATCTGAAGGAGTAGAAGTTCTGGGAATTTTAACCGAGAAAGCTACGGAATAATTTATCTTAGTAAATTAATGGCCCTCTTCTTTACCGTAAGGTTTATGTGGGAAAGGAGAGGGCCAGCTTCTCCATCATGATGTGATAATTGAGGGGGCGTAATATCAATCTTCAATTCCTTTCTCCTTATTTTGTTGTAAAGTTTTAATTTTTCAAGTCGTCCGGTAAATAGACGGGGAAAGTTTGCTATAGCATAGCTCAAAGGGGGTTTGCGGAGAAAAACTATATCAATATAACCATCTCCTGGTTTTGCTCCTGGTGCTATCCTTGCTTCCCCGCCGTACTGCTGAAAATTTGCAAAGGCGATAAGAAAAGCTTTTCCTTCTTTATCTTCAAACTTGTAATTGAATTCAGAGAAATTGAAATATCCTTTCAATCCGGATATAACATAAGGCGGAATTCCCCTCTTTTCAGACTTTTCAAATTCATGTGCTATGTATCCATCGAAACCCACTCCAGCAACATTTATGAAGTAAATTTCGTCGTTTATAATTCCAAGGTCAACCCTTAGTCTCTTGGGTTTTAATAGTTTTCTTGCTGCCCGTTCTGGATTCAAGGGAATTTTTAAATTTCTTGCAAGTCCATTTCCGGAACCGAAGGGTAAAATCCCCAATGTGGCTCCTGTTTCATAGATGTAAGGTAGAACGCTATTTATAGTCCCGTCCCCTCCAGCTATTATTACTGTTTCAGGCTTAAGGCTATATAAAATTTTAAGTGTTTCCTTTTTACCTTCTGATTGGAAAATTTCCAGGTTGTATTTAGTAGAGAGTATTTTTAAGATAGATTCTTTTATTTTTTTTCTTTTGCCTGCAACAGGGTTTAATACAAGAACTGCCTTTTCTCTCACTTTCCCTATTATAACCTATTTGTTAATATTAGTTCATGAAAGTTGTTCTGACTGGAGGTGGAACGGGCGGGCATGTATACCCTCTACTTGCAATAGCGGAAAGTCTGGGGTACGGTCAGTATTTCTATTTCGGAACAAAGAAAGGTGCAGAATCGAGAATGGTAAAGGGTATGAAGTTTATTACCATTCCGGCAGTTGCTTTCCCTACATCCAGCAGAGATATCCTGGGTTTTTTGAAATTTTCTGTTCTGTTACCTGTTGCAGTTATAAAATCGTTTTTTAAACTCAGAAAAATAAAGCCTGATGTTGTTATTTCAAGCGGTGGTTATGTCTCTGTTCCTGTTATCATTGCAGCGAGAATACTTTCCATTTCTGTTGTCTTGCATGAACAGAATCTTGTCCCAGGCAGGGCTAATAAGCTGCTTTCAAAGTATGCTTCAGCAATTGGTGTTAGCTTTAAAGAAACCAAGAATCTTTTATCAGGCAAGGTTTTTTTTACTGGTTATCCATTGAGAAAGAGAATAAAAAGAATTGACAAAGAACTCGCAAGAGAGAAGCTTGGTATAGACAGAAAAGCTAGAGTTATTCTTGTTACAGGGGGGAGCAGAGGGGCTAAGTCAATAAATGAAGCAATTGTTAAAGTTGCTCCTGTACTTCTCAATAGAGGTTACTGGATAATCCACTCCACAGGGATCGGAACCCGTGATTATCGAGCTTTTGATGAGACGAAAAGGTTACTGGAAAAAGAAGGATTAAACCGTGATAAAAGGTACATTCTCAGGGAATATATAAATGAAATGGAAGTCGCATATTCTGCTTCAGATCTTATTGTGTGCAGGGCCGGAGCAGGAACTGTAGAAGAGATAAAGCAGTTAAGAATTCCAACAATTTTCGTACCCAAATTGGGTCTTCCAGGAGAACACCAGCTTTCAAATGTGCTTCCCCTGAAAAAAGCCGGAGTTGCAGAGATAGCCTTTGAGGATTATTTATCCGGGCTTTCTCCTTCCGTTCTTTTGAGAACTATTGAAAGGGTCGAGCAAAAACTGGACGAGATGAAAAAAAGATTCTCCCTATTAGAGGAGGAAAAGCCAGAAATATCAATAACAGACCTTGTGAGAAAGTTCCTTTTTCCTATAAAGAAAAAGAGGAAAAATTTTTTCCTTGTATTTGAAGGAGAAAAACATCCTCTTATTTTCGGAAGAAATGTAATTTCTTCATCTCCTTTTTCCTCTATAAGAATAAAAGACCTGTCAAAGAAAATAGTATTTAGTGTTAAAGGAGACAGGGGTTATATTGAAGGCTATGGTGAGCTGAAAGGGGAAAAAATAATAGAAATTGACGGTAAGACTCTTATTTTTCGGGAGGAAGAACAAGAGGAAGAAATTGAAAGAGAACGAAGTTTTAAAGGCAGGTTCGCATCATCAGCAGGAGGCATTCTAACTTCGAGGATATTCGGCTTTTTGAGAGAAATTTTTATAGGGGGTTATTTTGGTGCAAGCCTTGCAACCGATATATTTGCTGTAGCCCTTATGATTTCCAGCTTTTTTCGCAGGGTAGTGGCTGAAAATGCCATGGACAGTGCATTTCTGCCAACTTTTTTAAGAGTAAAAAAAAGAGGGGGTGACCATTGGAAGCTGGCATATTCAGTTCTTTTCCTATTTCTCCTTTTTGCCACAGGCATAGTAGTCATTCTTGAAGCCACTATCCCTGGATGGTTTCATTTTATAGCTCCAGGATTTGTGAGAAAGGGTGTGTTGCATGAGGGAATAGCGCTTACCAGAGTTATGCTTCCCTATTTAATTCTTGTTACAGCCGCAGGGTGGGCTTCATCTATTTTAAAAGCTTCGGATAGATTCGCTCGGGCAGAAGCATCCTCATCCCTTTATAGCCTGGGAATTATTATTTCGATTGTTTTCTTTGCCAGCCGGATGGGAATTTTTTCTCTGGGAGCAGGAGTGATTCTCGGTGGTATATTACAGCTTGCCTTTCTTTTTAGGTTTTTGTTCTCCAGGGAAACCGAAAATATACTGGGAAAGATGTCAAAATTCTCTGTTTCGCTTCAGGGTGCAGTATGGGTTGTTGCCCTTCTCACTCTTCCTATTTTATTTGACGTTTCTTTTTCGAAGCTTTCGGATATCGTTGACAAAATCCTTGCTACTCCTCTTGAAAACGGTGCTGTGGCTGCCCTTTATTTTGCCGCGATAATCTTCAGACTTCCTGTAAATGTAATCGGAAACTCAATAAACAATGTAGTCCTTAAGGATTTTTCAATGAGGCTGGCTGAGAGAAACAAAAAGGGGGCATTATCTGTTCTCTATAGAGGGTTTGAATTGCAGTTTGTTACTCTTCTTCCGGCTACTCTTTTTGTGTTTGCCTTTTCTGTGCCACTGGTGAGGCTAATTTATATGAGAGGTGCTTTTGATGAAAGATCTGTTTTGATGACATCGGCTGCCCTTTCCTTTTATTCAATTTCAATAATTGCATGGGGACTCAGTTCAATGGCTGGAAAGGTCTTTGCTTCAAGACTGGAGACACACATTTCTATGTTAACGAATGCTGCAACAATTACGTTGAATGTAATTTTGAGTATTGTTCTTGTGAAAACCACACTGGGTTTTAGAGGGCTTGCACTGGCGACCTCTCTTTCACTTTATTTTGGAGCCATTTTAAGGTATTTTATACTTGAGCGTAGAATGAAAAAAGATGGAATTTCGGTGAACTGGAATAGAATTCTTAATTCCTTTTTCAAATGGTTACTTGCCTCGATTATTAGTGTGGGCAGTGGATTGGCGTTTTTCCGTCTGTTGAAAGGGATAAAACTAATCTCTCCTTTCGTTTCTTTGCTGTTTTCTTTTTCCCTTTCTCTAATACTTGCTATTGTATTTTTTGCCTTATTTTACTTTATTACACGGCCGATGGAGAAAAAAGAAAAATCAAATGGTATTTCTCCCTTGCTTCTACCACCGACAAAAATGGTTGAGGTGATAGCTAAAAATCCAGAGCCTTATAGAGAAGAAATGGAGCTCAGAACTGAAGCGCTTTTGAAATCTCCCTCCTGGCATATGAGAAATGTGGGGGTAAAACTGGTGGGGATTTACAGGTTTGAGCAATTTCGCCAAATCATTAATAAGACCCTAATAGAAGATAAAATTGGATTTATAAGAAGAAATGCTGCGTTATCACTTGCAAATTTGCCACCAACTCAGGAAAGCTTAGGTGCGTTGATGGCGGGATGCAGGGATAATTATTATGAAGTAAGAGCTGCGTGTGCCAGAGCCCTGGGAATCTATGGAATATCGACTGAAGAAGTGAGGGAGACTCTTTATGAAATGCTAAAGGATAAATATTTTGAAGTAAAAAAACAGGCTATTGTTTCCATCTCTTTACTATTTGGCAAGGAAATTATTCCTGAGATAAGGAAATTCTACTCTCACAGTAATTATGAGATAAGAATGGCCTGTGCAAAAGCCCTTGAAAACCTTTTAAAAAGAGGCGAGATTTCAGAAGAAACAGCAGCTCGTGAGGCAGCTCTTATCCTTGACGCAAGCGAAGGTTTTAAGCCTGTATTTCCTATAAGGGAAATAATTTCAAGGTTGAGGGGTAGAAAATGATATATTATCTCGGCAAGATTTTTTTTGGCCAGTTTCCTGCTTCAAGGCTTCTTGTTTACGTAAGTTCCAGGACAATTTTTGCAGGATTGACAGGGCTTTTTCTCGCCCTTTTTCTGGGTGGGCCCATGATAAGGTTTCTTTATTACAAGGGAATAAGAGATTTCCCGAGAGAATATATGAATTACGCCGAAACAAAAAAAGGCACACCCACTATGGGAGGTTTAATAATACTTATATCTGGAGGTATATCTGCTCTGCTCTGGTGTGACTTAACCAATAAATTCGTGTATATTCTTTTCCTTTCTATGCTATGGTTTGCGTTTCTCGGGGGGCTGGATGACATAATAAAAATAAAATTGGGAGGAGGGCTTAGCAGGTGGCCTAAATTTTTTTCCCAGCTTACTTTTGGGTTAATAATTTCTCTGATAGTCTTCACCCCTGAAATTACACCTCTTCCTCAAAAACTCATTTACAATTTCTATATACCCTTTTATAAAAATCCTCTTCTCGTCCTTCCACCCTTGATTTATGGTTTTTTGATAATAATTTATTACGGCTTTGTAACCAATTCTGTAAACATCACCGATGGACTGGATGGTCTTGCAATAGTTCCATCTATTATGGTGATTTCTATAATGGGTATTTTTGCTTATGTAATGGGGAATGTGAAAATATCATCTTATCTTTTATTTCCCTATGTCCCCGGCACTCATGAAATAATGATTTTCTCCGCTGCAGTAATAGGGGCTGGAATTGGTTTCCTCTGGTTCAATTCCTTCCCTGCTCAGATTTTTCTCGGTGATACGGGTTCGTTGCTTTTAGGCGGGTTTATGGCCACCCAAGCAGTATTATTAAAGCAGGAAATCCTTCTTCTTATAGCAGGTGGCGTTTTTGTTATGGAGTTGATGTCCACTTTCATCCAGGACTTTATAGGAATAAGATTGCTTAGAAGGAGGATTTTTTACAGAGCTCCCCTTCATCATACTTTTCAATATATGGGATGGGGAGAGACAAAAATAGTTATTAGATTCTGGATTATCTCTTTTATACTTGGATTAATAGCTCTTTCTACACTCAAGATAAGATAATTTCAAAGAAATTGAAAATATTCTTGAATTTTATCAGGTCAGTTATAAAATAAAAATTGATGAGTAGGTTATTTGGATTAATTACAAAAAAAGAAGTTGATGTAAGTTTTATTCTTCTCAAGGAAGGATTTGGTAAGGGTGAGCTCCCTATAAAAATGAAAGACGGTTTTGGTATGGGATGGTATGAGGAGGGTATTGTAAGGATAACCAGGTTACCCTTGCCCTTTGGTTCCAGAGAAAATGATTTCTGGGAAATGGCAGAGACCATTCACTCCAGGATTGTGATATTCCATATAAGGGAAAGCACCGTTGGAGATGCGAGAATTTACAATACCCATCCCTTTACATTTAAAAATTTCATGTTTGCTCATATGGGGACAATCGAGAATTGGGAAAAGATAGAGGCTTTGCTGGAAGATGAGTACAGAAAGTCGTTGAAAGGGGAGACAGATTCAGAACGGTTTTTTATGTTACTCATGCAGAACTGGAAGGACAATTCACCTGCAGAGAGCGTAAAAAAAACCGTAGATGAGATCGAGAAGGTGACAGATTATACTTCCTTGAACTTTATTCTAACCGATGGGAAAAAACTTTATGCCTTCAAAAAAGGGAGGTTTCCACTTTTCTTTTTGAAGCGCAAGCCAGAAAATGATATATGCTGCACATCAGTTAGTTCGCATATAGCTATAAGATCCTCGGGGTTAAAAGGCCAGGAGGCTGTAATTGTCTCAGCAGAACAATTATCTCATGAACCTTGGACGGAACTTAAGGATGGAGAATTCTTAATTGTAGACCAGAATCTGAACCAGACAGTTCTGAATGTTAAATAAAGAAACCGTGAAAATAATAGAACTGAGAAGAATTGAAGAGTTTAATTTTTGTATTGACATCCAGAAGGAAGCCTGGGGTTTTGAATCACCTATTGATATAGTGCCTTTGCCTATTTTTGTTCTTTCCTGTGAATTCGGTGGGTTGGTTCTTGGCGCTTTTGAAGATGATAGAATGGTGGGTTTCTCCTTAGCTTTTCCACTTGTTGAAGATGGCGAAGTAGTATTACACAGCCATATGACAGCAGTAAGACCACAATACCAGGGAAGAGGCATTGGGTATAGAATTAAGCTATATCAGAGAGAAAAAGCGAGGTCCATGGGGTATAAAAAAATTACATGGACTTATGACCCTTTGCAGGCCAGGAATGCATATTTTAATATAAATAAACTCGGTGCGAGAATTACAAAGTATTACTCAAATTTTTATGGACCGATAAGTTCCAAATTTAACAAAGGTATACCTACACACCGTTTCCTTGTTAAATGGAACACAGAAGGTGAAGAAAACAGGGAAGAAAGAAGGCCTTCAGTTATAATCTTTGAAAAAGGCCCCCTTGAAAGGGATTTTAAGGAAGAGGAAGTTGTGGGCTTAAGGATTCCTTGCGAGATTGATTCCCTTACAAGAGAAGAATTTCTTTTGTGGTCTTCAGCTATTGACCGTGTTTTTCCTCTGCTTTTGAACAAATATAGAATAATCAATTTTAAAAAGGAGGGCATTTGTTATTACATCCTGGAGAGAAAATAGAGGGAATTTTGATAAAGATTCCCCTTGTTCATCCCTTTAAAACCAGTTTTGGAGTTGAATTTGAAAAAGAGGCTCTAATAGTAAAAGTAATAAAGGGAGACTATGAAGGGTGGGGAGAGGTGGTGGCTTCCAGATTACCCCTTTATAGTGAGGAGACTATTTCTTCATGCATAAAAGCTTTAGAAGAATTTCTTTTCCCCATTGCAAAAAAGTGTAATTTTGAAGCTGAATGCTTTGAAAAAGAAGCTAAAAAATTCAAGGGGAACAGGATGGCCAAGGCAGGCGTTTCCCTTGCATTAATGGATTTGAAGGGAAAGCAGGAAGGAAAGCCTTTATGGAAGATTTATGGTGGAATTAGAAAAGAAGTGCCGGTTGGTGTTAGTGTCGGAATTCAGAAGAGTATTGATGAATTGCTGGAGAGAATATCTTTTTTCTGGGAGGAGGGATATTTAAGGGTAAAAATAAAAATTGCTCCTGGGTGGGATGTGGATGTGGTAAAGGAAATAAGGAAAGCTTTTCCCCAGATACCTCTTGGAGCAGATGCCAATTCTGCCTATACTATGGATGATTTTGAAAAGCTTGCTCAGCTGGATCCCTATGAACTTATGTTCCTGGAACAACCTCTTTATAATGATGACCTGTACTTTCATTCCAGATTGAAAAAGAAAATAAAATCCCCCATAGCACTGGATGAAAGCATTACATCAGCCAGAAAACTTGAAGAAGCGTTTCTTATGGATTCCCTTTCAATGGTTAATATAAAAGTAGGAAGAATGGGCGGTATAAATGAAGTTCTTAAAGCTGTTGATTTTGGTAAAAATGAAGGTATTCCTTTTTTCTGTGGTGGAATGCTTGAGTCAGGAATAGGAAGAGCGCACAACCTGCATATTGCCTCTCTTCCCCCCTTTGTCTTGCCCGCAGACCTTTCCAAAACCAGCAGGTATTTCAGGGAAGATATTACCCCTCCCTTTGAATTTTCTTCCCCTGGTCACATAGCGGTTCCTGATGGAGATGGGATTGGGGTAGAAGTTTACGGAGAAAAAATAGAAAAATTATCTGTGCTGAGGTTTTCTCTTTAAAATATTAACTGCCCTTTCAAAAACTTCTTCTACTTTTATAGAATTCATGCAAATGTGTTTTGAAGAAGAACACCTGCTTTTATGACAGGGGCCACATTCAGGCTTTTTGTAGATTATAGAATTTTCCTGCCCCCAGGGGGCTGTAAGAGATGGGTCGGTGGGACCAAAAATGACTAAGACTCTGGTTTTTACGGCTGCTGCCAGATGTATCGGTCCCGTATCGTTACCAATAACCACCTTAGCCCGTGCTAAAAGTTGAGGGAGTTCACCTAATTGAGGTGTGGAAAAAGGAATATTTCCGGCTGCCCTTTTTATAAGTTCCTCTTCAAATTTTGCCCCAACATATAAAACGGTAAATCCTTTTTCTCTGAGCTTTTCACCGAGAAGTCTGAACCTTCTCTCACGCCATCTTTTGGCCTGTTTTGATGCGCCAGGAATAATTATAAAATCTATATCTTTTTGTACTTCTTCTATCTTTAAACTTATGTCCTCATTGAATTTTCCTATAAGATATTCTGCCAGTCTGTTATACTGAAGGACCTGATGAATTTTACCGGGAGGCTTGAGAGGATCCGTAAGTAGTGGTTTTCTCAGGTCGGTGGAATAACCTATTCTTTTTTTTACGCCACTTATGAAAAAATTAAAAGCTGAAGAAAAGGAATTGGTGAAAAGAATTCCTACTTCAGCTGAGGGAAGCTTAGAGAGAAATGACCTGAAGGGAATTATTCTGTTGAAGAAGGTCTGACCTCTAAAAAGTTCTGCCAGCCAAGGCTTCCCTGCCAGTGTAAGAGAATATTGTTTACTTAGAGCCTTCAGAGCAGGTATTGCCATAATGCAATCCCCTATCCAGTTAGGCATTCTAATAATGATTTCCTTCCTTTCTCTTTCCATGCTACAATTTTTTGTGTTTTTTAAAATAATATCCTACCTCATTTTCCCTCTGGGACTCATTTATTATTATATAAAGGCAAAGTTAAAAAGAAAAAATATTGTTATTAAAGGAAGAATCATTCCTCCGGAATTTCCGGATAAGCAGGGAAAGAGATTGTGGATGCATGGGGTCTCTGTGGGGGAGATTTTATCCCTTAATCCTTTAGCTAAGGAATTAAGGGAAAAGGGCCTGGATATAGTGGTTTCTACCACAACTTCTACTGGTATGGAGGTAGCTCGCAAGAGATTTAAAGATTTTTTTGTTTTTTATTTTCCCTTTGACCTTCCTTTTTTGATAAGTAAATATTTAAAGGAAGTAAAACCTGACGGCATTATAATAGCGGAAACTGAACTCTGGCCAAACTTCCTGCTCACTGCAAAAAAAATGAATATACCGATTTTTCTGGTGAACGGGAGAATGTCAGCGAGCAGTTACGTCTGGTACAAAAGGTTTAAGGGAATTATGAGGAAAATAATGGACAGTTTTACTCTTGTATGTGTCCAGAGTCAGGAATACAGAAGAAAATTTATAGATGTAGGTGCTCCTGAAAATAAAGTGGTTGTTACAGGAAACATGAAGGCAGACTTCGAGATAACAAAAACTACTGATATTTCCATAATTAAATTTAAATATATAATTGCTGGAAGCACAATGGATGCTGAAGAAGATAATTTTATTTTAAAAGCTTTTAAAAAGAGTAAATGTGAGGCCAGATTAATAATTGCTCCCAGACATCCTGAGAGAGCTGAAGAAACTTTTGAAGCCGCTAAATCATTTGGCTTTAATGTATGTAGAAGAACTCAAATGAAAGAAAACTGGGATGTTATGGTGCTTGATACCATGGGAGAGCTGGCTGGCCTGTACTCAGGAGCTAAACTTTCCATTATTGGGGGAAGCATAAAGCCATACGGAGGACATAACCTTCTTGAACCAGCGTATTTCGGAAGTCCCATTGCCTTTGGTCTTCACATGGAAAATTTCAATGACCTGGCTGAAGAATTTATCCGGGAGGGTGCGGCTTTAATTTTTAAAACAGAAAATGAGCTGGCATCAATAATGAAAGAAGCTTCCCAGGGAAATCTCGCTCTAATTGGTGAAAAAGGGAAAAAAGTTTTGAATAGATTAAAGGGAGCCTCCAGGAAAAATGCGGAGCTTATACTCTCTAAAATTTAAAGTAATATCTCCTTTGCTTTTTGTTTACAGATGGTTTAATTATTCAAGGCGATTTTTAGTAAAGGGAAAATTTCCTGAAATTCCTGTGGTAGCTGTGGGAAATATAGCTTTTGGGGGGACCGGTAAAACCCCTGTTACTATAGCTCTTGCTTCTTATTTTATGAATAAAGGGAAAAAAGTTGGCGTTGTTACAAGAGGTTACAAAAGTAGAATAAAAAATGAAGTAAGGGCTTATCCTCCTGGAGGAGATATTAATCCCTATGAAGCCGGTGATGAGGCTTCTGTTATTAGAGAAAATTTGAAGGGAGCATGGATATTTGTCGGGAAGAAAAGGGAGGAGGCTGTGAGAATTGCCAGGAGGGAAAGTGTAGATCTTTTAATATTGGATGATGGTTTTCAATATTTAAGCTTAAAAAAAATAGAAATTGTCCTTCATTCTTTGGAAATTCCTACATTTTATTTAAGAGAACCTATCTCTGCCTTGAAATTTGCCGATTATTTGCTACTACCACCCGGACAGGCCCTCTCCCTGGATAAACCCATATTTCACTATAGAATGATCCCCGGAAAAGTTCCTGAAGATAGAGTGTTTCTATTTTGTGGGATAGCCAATCCTGAAAAATTTTTCTCAATTTTTGATGAAAAGCAAGTAGGAGGCAAAATTTTCTTCCCTGACCATATGGTGTATAATAACCACGATCTTGACACAATTTATGAAATGTCTGAAGGGTTACCCATAATTACCACAGAGAAGGATTATGTAAAGGTAAAAAGACTCTCAGGGTTTAAGGGGGGAATATTTCCTTTAACCTGGAGAGCTGAGCTGGATAAAGAGTTCCTTTCACATCTTGAAGAAAAATTGAAAAGTCTTTATTATGAACTAAAATAAATTGGAGATACAAAATGAGGAAAGATAGAGAATGGAACCAGCTAAGGAGTATAGAGGTAATTCCGAATTATCTTAAGTATGCGGAAGGATCTGCTCTTGTAAAATGGGGGGATAATATAGTTCTTGTAGCTGCTTCAGTTGAGGATAAAGTTCCCCCTTTTCTGAAGGGAACAGGGAAAGGGTGGATTACCGCTGAATATGCTATGCTTCCCAGGTCTACTGATAGACGAAAACTCAGGGAAGGAATAGAGTCAAAGGTTTCAGGTCGGAGTCACGAAATCCAGCGACTTATTGGAAGAGCACTTCGTGCGGTAACCGACCTTGACATGCTGGGAGAAAGGACCGTGACAATCGATTGTGATGTTATTCAGGCGGATGGGGGAACAAGAATGGCCAGTATTCTCGGTGGTGTAATATCCGTTTATCTTGCCTTTAAAAAGATGGTTTTTGAAAACATGCTTTTTGACAATCCACTCCGAGAGCTTGTTGGAGGCGTAAGCCTTGGAATAGTAGACGATGAAATACTTGTAGACCTTGATTATGAGGAAGACTCGAAAGCTCTCCTTGACCTCAATATCGTTATAACAGAAAAAGGAGAAATTGTAGAAATACAGGGAACTGGAGAGGGGGGAAGTTTTTCCAGGGACACTTTAATTAAACTGGTGGATATTGGAATAGAGAAAGCGCTGGAAGTAATAAAAAAAGAAAAGGAGGTGCTGGAGCTTTGAGAAAGTTTCTTTTATTTTTTCTTTTAGTAACAATGTTTTTTGCCGGCGACTTCAGGCTTCCGGCTCTTGACCCCTTCGGGCTACTTCCTTCCACAGCGATGACTCTTCTTTCCCAGGAATCTGGAATTTTCTACAATCCAGCTCTTTCCCTTTTTAATCCACCGGTATTGCAATATTCTCAAGGAAGTTTTTCCATGGATAGTGGTTCGGTTTTCTCCAGTCTCAGGGAAATTGCAACTCCCGAGAATATAGATTATTCAATTTTGTCAGAAATAAATACAGATGCTCCTTCATTTGCAATGGAAACCAGAAACTTCTTTATGAGTGGAAAAGGTGGGGCAATGGGATATGTTTATTATAGAAGTCTGTTGGTTAAAGGAGAGAGGGGAGAAAATTTTAATGAGAATAATCCACAAGATTTTAGAATTAATTATAAAATTCGGGATAGAAGAATAATATTTTTCAATAAATCCTATGTTCTAAAAAATAAAAGAGCTTTTATGGGGATAACTACAAAATATGTTTTTTATAAAGATTTCGATTTTTCCCTACCAATAAATTCTCAAGAAAATTTCAAAGAGAAGGAAACTGACCTTATTTCAATGGGTGAAACTCCGGTAGAAGAAGGAAAAATGCTTTCCATTGATGTTGGAATCTCGGCTTTCATTACATCAAGAGTCATGGCCTCTGTTTCTTTTGTGGACCTTCCACTAAGTAAGGGTAAGGAATTTAGCCCAGAATATATCATGGGGGCTTTGAGCTACTCGTTAACAAAGGGATTTATATTTTCAGGTGGAGCAGATCTGAGGGATTATAAAAACGATTATTATTTTTCTATCGTGAAAAACTTTTCTTCCTTTTTAATTCTGGGTGGGGGATACAGGAAATGGAAAAATGAAAAATATTATACTCTTGTGGCAGATTTGAGGTATCATCATTTTGGTGGGAAAATCGGGATAAATTTTGACAAAAATGGCAGACATGGAATTATTTTCTCAATTGGTGTATCAGATGCCTTTTGATATAATGTTAGAAAGGGGGGAAAATGGCGAGCAAATTAGGTGAGCTACTTGTAAAGGAGGGTATAATAACTCCTTCTCAGCTGGAAGAAGCTCTCGAGTATCAGAGAACCCATGGGGGAAGGTTGGGATCAATTTTGATAAAACTTGGTTTTGCAACAGAGGAGCAGGTTACCTCTCTACTTTCCCGACAGTATGGTTATCCTTACATAAATCTCTCCAAATTTGAACTTTCTCCCAAGAATAAAGAATGGATACCCGCTGATATTGCGAGAAAGTACCTTGTGATACCTGTAGACAGGGCTGGTGCCACTCTTACGGTTGCAATGGCAGATCCTACCAATCTCTATGCTATAGAAGAACTCCGGTTTATAACCGGATTAAATATTCAGCCTGCGGTAGCAACAGAGTCAGCAATTCTTGATGCAATAGAAAAGCTTTATGGTTCGGAACATGATATTGAAGTAAAGGAGGAGATGCAAAGTATTGTAGGAGATGAGTTTGACGAGGCTATTTATGATGTTGGGGAAGAAGACCTTGAAATGGTGGAAGAAGAGGAGGAAATAGATGTTAGGACTTTAAGTAGAGAGGCAGAAGAAGCCCCTGTAGTGAAACTTGTTAATTTGATATTGAGGGATGCTATTAATAAAGGGGCATCTGACATACATATAGAACCATACGAGAAAGAATTGAGGGTCAGGTACAGAATAGATGGAGTACTTCATGTGGTAATGACACCTCCATTGAGGTTTAAAGATGGTATAGTCTCAAGGATAAAAATACTTTCCCATCTCAATATAGCAGAAAAAAGGTTACCTCAGGATGGCAGAATAAAGATGAAGGTAAAGAAAGAAGAAGGTGGCAAAAAAGAAGTTGACATGAGAGTTTCGATACTACCCACGATTTTTGGTGAGAAAGTTGTCATTAGAATACTTGACAGAGAACAGCTGAAACTTGATCTTACAAAGCTTGGTTTTGAACCCGAAAGTCTTGAGAAGTTTAAAAGGTCAATCCAGAGACCATGGGGGATGATTCTTGTCACAGGTCCCACGGGTTCCGGAAAAACAAATACACTTTATTCTGCTCTTTCCAATCTTAATACTCCGGAAGTAAACATAATGACCGCAGAAGACCCTGTGGAATTTAACCTTTATGGAATAAACCAGGTTCATATAAGAGAGGATATCGGCTTAACATTTGCTGCTGCATTGAGGTCATTTTTGAGGCAGGACCCCAATATTATTCTGGTAGGAGAGATAAGGGATTTTGAGACCGCTGAGATAGCAATAAAAGCTGCTCTTACCGGTCACCTTGTTCTTTCCACCCTACATACGAATGACGCAGCAAGTGCCATTACAAGGCTTATAAATATGGGTATTGAACCGTTCCTTGTGGCGACATCAGTGGTTTGTATAGTAGCGCAGAGACTTGTAAGGAGATTGTGTAATAAATGTAAGGCACCGGCAGAAATACAGCCACAGGTGTTAATAGAACTTGGGTTTACTCCGGAAGAGGCTAAAAATGTCGAGGTCTATAAACCCGCTGGGTGTAATGCATGCAACAATACAGGGTATAAGGGAAGAATAGGTCTTTTTGAAGTTCTTGAAGTAACAGATGAAATTCAGGAACTTATCCTTGCAGGAGCTTCAGCGGCAGAGATAAGAAGAAAGGCTATCGAACAGGGTATGATAACCCTGAGAAGGAGTGGCCTTGAGAAGATTAAAGAAGGAATAACCTCAATAGAAGAGGTTGTCAGGGAAACAGTGAAATACTAAGGAGGATAAAAATGGCAATGACATTGGTCGAGCTATTGAAAATAATGATAGACCAGGATGGAACTGACCTCCATCTAACAACTGGAGCTCCCCCAACAATTAGGGTGAACGGCTCTCTTATAAAATTGAACTATCCTCCGCTTTCCCCTGCGGATACAAAAAAACTAATATATGACATTCTTACGGATACCCAGAAACACAGGTTTGAAGAAGATATGGAAATAGATTTTTCTTTTGGTATTAAAGGAGTTGCGAGGTTCAGGGCAAATGTTTTTATGCAGAGAGGTGCAGTGGCTGGTGCTTTCAGAAGAATTCCCTTTGAAATAAGAAGTTTTGAAGAGCTCGGAATACCACCTGTTGTTTCTAAATTCTGCGATAAGCCCAGAGGGCTCGTTCTTGTTACAGGGCCCACCGGTTCTGGAAAATCCACAACTCTTGCCACCATGATAGATAAAATTAATAAGGAAAGACCGGTACATATTGTAACAATAGAGGACCCCATAGAATATCTTCACACCCACAAGAGAGCATTGATAAACCAGAGAGAGGTTCATACGGACACAAAGTCCTTCCATAATGCACTTCGTTCAATATTGAGGGAGGACCCTGATGTAGTTCTGATTGGAGAGATGAGGGACCTTGAAACGGTTGAGGCCGCTTTAAGAATAGCAGAGACAGGGCACCTTACTTTTGCTACGTTACACACCAATTCTGCAGCTCAGACTATTACAAGAATAGTGGACATTTTCCCCCCTCATCATCAGTCACAGGTAAGGACCCAGTTATCAATCATTCTTGAAGGAATTGTTACTCAGGCCCTTCTCCCGCGAGCCGACGGTAGGGGGAGAATTCTTGCAACAGAAGTTCTTGTGCCAACTCCTGCTATCAGGAACCTGATAAGGGAAGATAAAATTCACCAGATATATTCTGCTATGCAGACAGGTCAAGAAGCTACAGGTATGCATACATTTAACCAATCTCTGGCAGCTTTATATTTCAAGAGGCTTATAACCCTTGAAACTGCAATGTCCGTTTCTTCTTACCCTGAAGAATTGAATGACATTATAAGAAGAGGACCTACGGCCGTTAAGCATATATATACTCCATCTCCCATGGCAGGAGTGATAAGGCCAAAGGGAGAAATTAATTTGTAGGAGGAAAATTATGCCGGTTTTTGTTTTTAAGGGAGTAAATAAACTTGGACAGCTGGTTGGTGGAGAAAGGATGGGGCCTTCAGAGAATGATGTTAGAAGAGCTTTACTGAGAGAGGGCATTCAGGTTACTGAATTGAAGAAAAAGGGGTTACAGATTTCTCTTCCTCGCTTTAAGAAAGCTGTGTCTCTTAAAGACCTTGCTATTTTTACAAGGCAGCTTTCAGTTATGGTTAATGCAGGTCTTGCGATAGATCAGGCACTTTCTGCCCTCGCCAAACAGCAGAAAAATAAAGGATTCAGAGAGATTCTTCAAAAGGTAACAGACGATGTTAGAGGCGGAAGCTCCCTTAGCAATGCTTTTGCCAAACATCCTCAGGTATTTGATTCCCTCTATGTAAACATGGTTGCTGCAGGAGAAACAGGTGGAACCTTGGATATAATTCTTCAAAGGCTTGCAGACTACCTTGAAAAAATGAAGGGCCTTGTTACTAAAATAAAATCGGCTCTCGCTTATCCCATAGCTGTTTTAACCTTTGCGGTGCTAATAACAGGTTTCATCCTGTGGAAGGTTATCCCCACTTTTGCGCAGCTTTATCTTGATCTTGGAGCTGAACTTCCTATCCTTACGCAGATTGTTATGGCGGCCAGCAATTTCCTTGTAACGAAATTTTATCTTCTTGTTATTGGTATCATCGGTATTATAGTTGCGTATAAGCTTTACGTTTCTACGGCTGGTGGAAGAAAGACCATTGATACAGTAAAACTTAAAATTTGGATAATAGGACCAATAATTCTTAAAGGAGCTGTTGCTAAAGCCATGAGAACTCTCGCGACACTTGTTACCTCGGGAGTTGACATACTATTAGCCCTTGAAATTGCAGCCAAAACTACCGGGAATGTGATTATAGAAGAAATTATACTAAAAGCGAGGGATCAGGTTGCCGCAGGGAAAAGTTTAAGTGAGCCCCTAAAGGAAAGTAAATACTTTCCTTTAATGGTTAGCCAGATGATAGAGGCTGGAGAAGCCACAGGAGCTCTGGACACTATGCTTACAAAGATAGCTGATTTCTATGATGAAGAGGTTGATGCTGCGGTTTCAGCATTGGTTTCTATTCTGGAGCCGGCAATGATTATAGTCCTTGGAGGTCTGGTAGGTTCTATAGTCGTTTCCATGTATCTTCCCATCTTTAATCTTCTCGGGCAACTTTAATGCCCCAGAGAATATTAAGGCTAATAGAACTAAGACTTATAATAGGCTTTTCTTTACTTCTTTCCTTTTTGATAATCCAGCTGTCGATAGTTTATCTTTTCCCACATTTTTTCTTCTTTTCTTTCCTCGGCCTTCTTTTTGCTCTTTCTTTAGTTTATCTAATAATTTATAAAATAAACGTTAGAAACGAGATTCAGGCCCTGATTCAGTTGCTCGGGGACTGGGTGCTGGTTTCCTTTCTTGTGTTGAATACAGGTGGTTACAGCAGTTCGTTGTACTTTCTTTTCATATTTATTATTGTAGAAGCCTTCATCTTTCTTGGAGAAAAGGGCGGACTTTATTCAACTATTTCTCCTATTATTACTTACCTTATATTTTCATTTACTACTTTTTATTTGAAATATCCTTTTGTGGAATTCAAGTATTCGGCTTTTCTAACAAACTTAATAACCTACGCCATGGGATTTCCCCTTTTGGGATACCTGTTATCAGTGTCAAAGGGAAAAATAAAATCCCTGACAGAGAGGTTTTATACAAGGGAAAACCTTATATCCTTTTTCAGAAAACTGGATGAACTTCTTTCAGAAGAGACCGGAGATTGTTTTTTGCTTATAGAAGGGGGGAAAATTGTGGCACAAGGAAAAAACTGTGGAAAATTTCCTGTAGGGGATTTAATTACGAAAAAAGGAGAATTCAAAATAAAAGGTAAAATTTTTAATGTAACCAGGATCGATATGGGGCCTATGGAGCTTATTATCCTGGGAGATTATTCAAGAATAGAGGAAATTACAAGAAGGGATGGGATAAAAGATGCAGTTTCTATACTTTCCCATGAGCTGAGGAATCCTCTGGCGTCTCTTATTGGAGCTGTGCAGATTTTTCCTATTGCTGATGATAAAAAAAAGGAGCATATTGTTGAGTTAATTCGAGAAAACGCCGAGAGAATAAAAAATATACTGGAGCAGTGGGAAAGGCTTAGAGCAGAAAAATTAAACACTGCCCAGATTTCTGCAATAGTTAAAGAGCTTCTTTTTGTAGAAGACGCCAGGTGGAATGAATATAGAGAGGGAGAGAAAATAGTGATTGAAAGGCAGCCCTCGTTTAAGGAAGAAGAGATAAAAATGGTGGTTTCTCCGGAGCTGAAAACACTGAATACAGGTAAAGGACTGCTTGCATTGGAACTTTCCAGAGCCATTTCAATTTCTGGTCTGAGGATCTATTCTTCAGAGGGAAAGCTAATAATAGAAAGGAGATAGGATGGAGAAGATTTTAATAGTGGAAGATGAGAAAAATTTTCTTGAGGTACTTGAGTTTTACTTTAAAGAAAAGGGATTTGATGTTGACACCGCAGCTACAGGAGAAGAAGCTCTTGAAAAGGTTAAAAATGCTGATGTCATTGTAAGCGATATAAAACTACCTGGCGAGATAGACGGGATTGAAATACTTGAAAAAGTTAAGGAGGAGTACCCTGAGATTCCAGTAATTCTTATCACTGCATATGCCTCGGTAAAGGACGCAGTGAGGGCGCTTAAAATAGGTGCTGAAGATTATATAATCAAGCCTTTTGACCTTGAAAAACTGGAGATTGTGGTAAAAAAAGCGCTGGAGGCCAACTCTCTTAGAAGAGAAGTGGAAGCTCTGCGCAGGGAGCTCGAAAGCATATATGAAGAGAAAAGATTCGTTACAAAAAGCCCGGGTATGAAAAAGGTTGTGGATGTTGTAAAAAGAGTAGCTCCACAGGATGTAAATGTCCTTATAATCGGTGAAAGTGGTACCGGCAAGAGCCTTCTCGCAAGGATAATACATGATCTTAGTCCGAGAAAAAGAAGGAGTTTTGTATCGCTGAATTGTGCGGCAATCCCTGAGTCCCTGCTTGAAAGTGAGCTTTTTGGCTACGAAAAAGGGGCATTTACAGGTGCGTATTCCAGGAAGCGGGGAATATTTGAGTTAGCTCAGGGAGGCACCATTTTCCTGGATGAGATATCCAGTATGAGCCCCATGATGCAGGTTAAACTTTTGAATGCAATCCAGGAAAGGAGAATAAGAAGAATAGGAGGGGAAACTGAAATAGAAGTGGATGTTCGCATTATAACTGCCACAAACAAAAATATAGAGGAATTGGTCAACAGGGGAGAATTTCGGGAGGATTTATTCTACAGGCTGGACGTGGTCAGGATTGAAATTCCTCCTTTGAGGGAAAGAAAGGAGGATATTCCACTTCTTGCCCAGCATTTCGCAGACATTTACAGCGAAAAATTTGGAAAGAAAATTGTCGGCATCGATAAAAAAGCAATGAAGTTACTTGAAAATTATAACTGGCCTGGCAATGTGAGGGAACTGGAAAACGTCATAGAGAGAGCGGTCGCTCTTGAAGATGGGGAATACATTACAGTTAATTCCCTTCCTTTAAAAATTGTTGAATGGGAGTATAAGGAAATAGAAGAGGGCTTTAGCCTGGAGAAGTATATTGACGATGAGATAAAAAAATATTTAAAAACTGCTTATCACAAAGCAGGAGGGGACAAAAAGAAAGCAGCTGAACTTCTGGGGATATCCTACAGGTCATTCAGGTACTACTGGAAAAAATATAATTTGTGACAAAAATTGTCAAAAATAATGACAAAATTTGTCTTCTGATAAATTATTTATTTATAAAAAGCCTTTATTTCTGGCAAGAAATTTGCTATATAAAATAATGAAATTAAAAGGAGGTGAACAATGAAAAGGCAAAAAGGTTTCACATTAATCGAGCTGCTGATCGTTGTTGCTATTATCGGAATTCTGGCTGCTATTCTTGTTCCGAACATGTTAATGGCAATTCAGAAATCCAGGCAGAAGGCAACCATGGAGGATATGAGGACCATTGTTACAGGAATTGAGTCCTATGCAACAGACTGGGATCAACCACCACAGACAACAGATATAGCTCAGCTTTCCTCAGTGCTTGTCCCCTTCTATGTGAAGAAGGTTAAAACCACCGATGCGTGGGGACATTCCTTTACATATACCTATGATACAGACCATTACACTTTGATCTCGCCGGGTAAGAATACAGCTGTTGAGGATTCCAGCTGTACAACCCTCTACAATCCTCCAACAAGCATTTCAGATTTCAATAAGGACATAATCTTCTCCGACGGTGTCCTTGTTTGTGGTCCAAGAAGATAACATCGAGGAGATCACATGGGCCGGGAAATACCCCGGCCCTTTTTCATGTTGGAAAGTTTATTATTATTTTTAATTTTATTTTTTCCACCTGAAACAAATTCCGTTTTCTTTCTTTTAATAGTAAGTTGCGCTTTAATAGTTTTTTATAAAAACAAAACTTTCCCTTCAATAGAATGGTATTTGGTGGTCTTTTTGTTTTTTCTTACCCTGTTTTTGTATCCATCAAGCCTTTCTTTATATTACATTTTCGTGTTTGCCATAGCATTTTCCTTCTTCTATTTCAATAATTTCAGAGAAAGAGACTTTGTTCTACCACTGTGGGCTATATCAATTTACGGTATTATTCAGCTGTTTAACTGGCCCTCGCTTTCCGAGGCTGTTTCAAACCAGAATTTGTTTGAAGTTACTCAGGGAATAATAACCCAGTTGAGAA
>Ga0190332_1000023_pt1 | contig 30881 bp, 34 predicted proteins | sample 48720456_MG_FD_161679 | JGI IMG/M metagenome (GOLD analysis project Ga0190332, IMG submission 161679) | Hydrothermal vent sediment bacterial communities from Southern Trench, Guaymas Basin, Mexico - 4872-04-5-6_MG | ecosystem: Environmental > Aquatic > Marine > Hydrothermal vents > Sediment ... | reverse complement strand
GGAGCAGAGTTACTCCAAGTCTTTTCCATGGAATCATCTGCCCGTAATAAAAAGCCTTCTGATATCCTTCTATTATATGCGTCATTGGATTAAGGTAAAGGATGGTCTTAAGCCATTTGTGCTGGTTTATTACTCCGAAGGTCATGGGATAAATAATGGGAGTTGAAAAGAACCATAGGGTGACTATATTTGCCATAAGATGCTGGAGGTCTCTAAAATTTGCACTGAGTGCTGAGAGAAAGAACGATAGAGAAAGAGAAAATATGTACTGTATCAGCATAACCACAATGGATAGGAAGACATAATAGGTTAGAGGATGACCCAGTGCTATTTCAAACAGAAGAAGAATGGGAATACCGAATAGAAAATGTACAAAGTTTGCAGTTACACTAACAATAGGAAGAACTTCTGCAGGGAACATGACTTTTTTTAGAACATTTCCGTTTATTAATATTATTGTTGTTGCCTCCAGCACACAGGCGGAAAACCATATCCATGGGAGAAGTCCTGAAAAGAGGAAAAGGGCATAATTAAATGGATTACCTGCAAAAGCCGGGTCTCTTGGTCTTAATATAAACCCAAAAACTACAGTATATACAACCAGAAGGAGCAGGGGATTTAAGAATGACCAAAAGAATCCGAGTATAGAACCTCTGTATCTCGCTTTGAGCTCCCTGCTTACCAGGGTTTTGATGAGCATTCGATAATCTATGTAGATTTTTATGAGGTTTTTCATTTAAAACATTAGCCCTTTTTAGGAATTACACAAATGAATTTTAATACTGTATCTCCAGTATTGACAAATTGATGTTTTTCGTTAGGAGGAATATAAATATAGCTACCGGGTTCGAATTCCTGAAGTTTGCCCTCTGCATTTTTTATAGCACCTTTCCCTTCCAGGATGAAAGATTCGTGTTCCCAGTCATGCTGGTGATATGGAGTGGCTTTCCCTGGTTCTACTTCAAAGAGTCTGAAATAGAAATTAGGAGGATTAAGTTCCTTACCAATTAACCACCTTATTTTTACTCCTTCAAGCATTTCTTCAGCTTTAACGTCTTTCCAGTTACCTATTACTATCATTTTTTACCTCCTTCTAATTTAATAAGCATTTCTTTTATCCTTATGTCTGGAGTAAAACCACCCAGACCATTTTTCCCGATAACCCTGTGGCATGGGATAAAAAGTGGGAGTCTATTTCTCGCCACTGCGTTTCCCACAGCTCTTGGAGAGGTTTTCAGTTTCTTTGCAAGCTCCCCATACGTAATTGTTTCTCCATAGGGTATTTTCCTTAGCTCTTTCCAGACCCTTTTCTGAAAATCAGTTCCTATCATTTTTACAGGAAATTTTTCAAGGTCAACTTTTACGCCTTCTGAGTATTCCTTAAGTGTTTTCATAATTGATGGAATTCCTTCTTTAATTTCAAAACCTTGGCTTTTGAGTTCTTCAAAAAATTTTTCAGACTGAAAAGATGAACCTATTATAGTTCCCTCTAAATCCTCTGCCACAGCAAATTTAAAACCTCCTATGTCAATTATTTTTGCAAAAATCAGTCTCATTTTACACATTTTATAGTATACTATATTTGTGCCAACCCCAATAGGACATAGTTTAACGACCCTGGGGGTCACAGAGCTCTCAGGGATGAATAAAATAAAGGGGGTGGTCTTCCTTTTAATAGTAGGTGTTTTCCCGGATATTGATCTTTTGCTTGATAAAATATCATATTTGAAAAACATTGGTTTTTACCATCAGGGAATAACACATACTTTTCTTGCAGCTGTTATTTTTTCTCTGTTTGTGTTTTTATTTTCAAGGGACATGAAACTTTCCCTTTTGAGCCTTGTAGTCTACTCCCTTCATGTTTTTCTTGACCTTTTTATGATTGACACTCATCCTCCTATTGGATTTAGACCCTTCTGGCCGTTTTATACTGCACTTATAAATATTCCGGTATTACCGGGGGTGGATAAATCTTCTCTACATTCCATTTTAACTTTTAAAACAGTAAGGACCCTTTGCTGGGAAACCTCTTTCTTCTCTTATATATACATAACGATTTTGGGGGTGAAGATATGGACTGGAAAGAAAGATTGAATGGGCTGGCCAATAACAGGGTGCTTGGGTCAACTGCTATTCTAAGGGACAGCTATGATGCTGTCCTGGAGGCGCTTGAAAAAGGAGAGAAACTCGAAGAAGTAGCCCTACATGTGGCCAGATTGCTTCATTCCCATCCTACAATGGCAGTTCTTATAAATTTCTTCCATCGATTTTTTAATGCTCTGGAGAATGATAAGGAAGTGAGGATGCTGTGGAAAGAGCTGGACAGAGAGACAGAGGAAAATGCTAAACTGGCCTCATCTCTTATTCCAAACAAGGGAAAAGTTGTTCTCTATTCGCATAGTCTCTCACTCTTAAAAGCCCTCGAGGAAAACAAAAAGAATATTACAGTTATTCTTTCAGAATCCCGTCCTTATTATGAGGGAAGAATCATGGCAGAAAAGCTTGTTGAGATGGGCTATAAGGTTGAATTTACCTATGATGCTTTCCTGCCTGTAATGGTGGAAAAGAGTGAGATTGTTCTAATCGGAAGTGATGCTATCACCTCTCAGGGGGTTATTAACAGAGCAGGAAGTTTTTCCCTTGCTCTTGCAGCCAAACAGTTTAAAAAACCATTTTTCGTAATAGGGCACACTTCTAAAGTTCTTTATGGCCATCTCAGTTCGTATTTCTCAGTCTATAGGGAAAACGGAGAAGTGCTCAATGCTCCCAGTGGTTCAAAACCGGTGGGAAATGTTTTTGACCTAACCCCGTGGAAAGTGGTCTCAGCAGTTATAATAAACTCTATGATTGTCTCTCCCAAGGACATTCCTTTCAAACAAACCAAAACATCGTCTCTTCTACACAGGGCATACCAGGCGGTTAAAGATGAATTAAAAAAATGAGCAGGTAGGCTCAGGTCTTCACATTTGACATTCGAGTAAAAGAATTTACTCACCTATCACTGGGGTGAATTTCTTTACCCCAGATTTAATAACCTATCAGGGATTTAACCCTTTCCATTATTTCTTCAGGGGTAATTGAGAGAATGCAAAGGTTCTTTTTTAAAATGCATTTTTTTTCGGAACAGGGTCTGCAAGGAAGGTCCTTTTCAATTATTGCTATTTTGTTTTTTCGCCATGGCCTGTACCATTCCGAAAGGTGAGGGCCAAATATTACGACGATAGGAACTTGTGTAGTTGAGGCAAGATGTGCGGGTCCTGAGTCTATACCAATAAAGACCTTTGCTCCTGCAGCAAGTGCCCTCATTTGAGTGAGAGAAATTCCAGCGAGGTTTTTCCCTATGCCAAGGGCGTTTATTTTCTCTTTTTCTTCCGAAGAACCCGTAAAAACCGGCATAAGACCTATTTTTTCTATTTCTTTCGCAAGAAAATATGCCTGTTCGGCTGAAAGGGATTTTAGGGGGGAAGCAAAAGGGTGGATTAAAGCATATTCTTCTTCAATTTCGTATTTCAAAGCTTCAGGAGGTGGAAATCGATAACTTCCAGGTTTAGCATTTATTCCCAGAAGTGTCAGAATCTGAAACTGGTTTTCTGCATGGTGAGATTTCATAGAGAGTCTTCTCGGGATAGTTCTTGTATAAAGGAATGAATAGGAATTTTTAAAGCCGAACCTTTTATTGCTGCTAAGAAAAGAAAGAATTGCAGAACGAGGGCCTGAATGAAGGTCTATGGCAAGGGAAAAATCCTCTTTTTTCAGCCAGATTCCAAATCTTAAAGTCTCTCCAGGAGAAAGCCCCTTTTTTATCCTTATTACCCTGTCTATTGAGGGATGATTGAAGAAAAGTTCTGAGTATTGCTCTTCCACGAGATAGTGAATTTCAGCTTCAGGAAAATGCTTCTTTAAGGCATCTGCCACCAGAGTAGCAAGGATAGTATCACCTAATTTTCTAAGTCTTATCAGAAGAATCTTTTTTATCTTCTTCGTAATAGGCTTCCTCCTCAAGCATTATTGGGATATCATCGCGAATAGGATAAACTCTGCCACATTTTACACATTTGAGTCCTTTGCCGTCCTTTGTAAGTTCTACAGGTTCCTTACAGACAGGACAGGCAAGGATATCGAGTAATTCTTTATCTATCATTTTTCTCCTCCATATTGTCTGTCAAGAATTATTGTAACAGGTCCATAATTTATTAAGGAAACCTCCATTCGAGCCCCAAAAATTCCCTGTTCCACATTTATTCCCATATTTTTCCAGCGTTTTGCAGCCTCTTCAAGCATCATTTTTGCCCGCTGAGGGTCTTCTGCTTTATCAAAGCTTGGCCTTCTTCCTTTTTTCACCCTTGCGGCAAGGGTAAACTGTGAGATTAATAATATTTCGCCTCCGACGTCCAGTAATGAAAGATTCATCTTACCATCCTCATCTTCAAAAATTCTGAGTTCTGCTGTTTTTCTTACAAGAAAATCCAGCTCTTTTTCTCCGTCTCCTTTTTCTACAGATGCAAGAACGAGAAGCCCCTTTCCTATTTTTCCAACGGACTTTCCCTCTACCTTTACTTCAGCTCTTTTGACCCTTTGAATGACTGCTCTCATTCTGAGATTTTTCTTCCGTATTCAAAAAGACCACCTGCTTTTAATATTTCAAGCTGGACAGATGAGGCAGGTTTTGCCTGAAATTCTTTTCCCGTTCTAAGGTTAATAACTTTTCCTGTTTCTAAGTCAATTTTTACAGTATCACCTGACTCGAATTCTCCATTTTCACTAAGCTGTGAAAGTCCAGGAAATTCCAAAATAGCAAGAGCTGAGTTTATGGCATTTCTCTTGTATATGGCTCCGAAAGACTCAGCCACAATTGCTGCAATTCCAAGGGCTATAAAACAGTCAACAGCGTGTTGCCTTGAGGAACCCGCACCAAAATTCTTGCCTGCAAATATAATGTCCCCTTTTTTTGCCTTTACAGGAAAATCTTCCCATCCTTTAAGATTGTCAAGAGCGTATTTTCCCATTTCGGATATTTCAGTGATTGCGAGGTACTTATTGTGGTAGATCTGGTCAGTATCAATATCATGAATCATTTTTCCCTTTTCGTCTTTAAGCACCCAGATTCTTCCTTCTATTTCCATTTCAACCTCCTTTGAAATTATATTATAATCTATTCAAGGAGGAAAAATGCAGGATGGGAAGAAGATAGCAATTCTTGTGGAAGAACTATACGACGAATTTGAGTTCTGGTATCCAAAACTGCGACTGGAAGAGGAAAGAGTAGAAGTGGTGGTTGTAGCCCCTGAAAAAAAAGAGTATAGAGGAAAAAAGGGATTTCCTGCAAAATCAGATATTTCCATAAAGGAAGCTTCTCCCGATGATTTCGATGGTGTTATTATTCCAGGAGGGTATTGTCCAGACCGGCTAAGAAGATTTCCCGAGGTTCTTGATTTTGTAAGAAGATTATATGATAGCGGAAAACTGGTTGCTACTATATGTCATGGAGGCTGGGTTCTCATATCAGCTGGAATAACCAGGGGTAAAAGATTGACCGGATATTTTGCCATAAAAGATGATCTTGTAAATTCAGGAGCTCAATATATTGATGCAGAGGTCGTAAAGGACGGTAATCTCATAACCTCCAGACATCCTGGAGACCTTCCCTACTACATGAAAGCGATAATAGCTTTTTTGAAAGGAGAGTGATTTGAAAAACAGTCTTAAAGCACTATTTATTTTACCGGTAGTTATCCTGACGGTTTTTGCTGCGGACCTTTTCCGTTTGAACCTTGAGCGTCTTATGAAAGCGTATGCTTACATAGCGCAGTTTTCTTATGAAAAACCCAAAGCAAACCTATTTTACGCAGCAGTGGAGGGAATGACAGCGGGCCTTGATCCTCATTCAAGATTCCTGGACCCTGCCACTCTCAGGACATTAAGAGAAGATCAGAGCGGTAAATTTTACGGTCTCGGGATAAGTATAACCTCTATAAACGGAAAGATAACCATAATGCAAGTGCTGAAAGGGACTCCTGCTGAAAAGGCAGGTCTTCTTGTAGGCGATGCAATTGTTAAAGTGGATGGAAAATCCATCATTGGATACACTTCAACAGAGGCCGTCAAAGTTCTAAGGGGTCCAAAGGGAACAAAGGTTAAAATTGAAGTGGAAAGGGAGGGTTATAAGAAACCCCTGGAATTTATAATAGAAAGGGCTGAAATACCTCTTAACAGTGTCAGATATGCTTTTATGTGGAATAGTGAAATAGGTTATATAGCTTTGAATTCCTTTGCCATAAAGAGTGACGAGGAAATTCATTCCGCCCTGAAAAAACTCAAAGAGCAGGGCATGAAATACCTTATTCTTGATCTGCGGGGAAATGGTGGTGGTGCTCTTAATGCAGCAGTGGAGATATGCGATGAGTTTTTACTTCCTCCTCAAGTAATAGTCAGCACAAGGGGGAGAACACCTGAATCTTATATGGTTTACAAAGCAAAGAAATCGGGCCAATATGAAGACCTTCCCCTTGCGATTCTTGTAAATCAGTATTCTGCTTCTGCATCTGAAATAACAGCCGGAGCAATTCAGGACCACAGGAGGGGACTTATCGTAGGCACCAGAACATTTGGGAAAGGACTTGTACAAACACTTTATCCTCTTTCTGAAGATACAGCACTTGCGCTTACAACAGCAAAATATTACACCCCATCCGGTAAGTGCATACAGAAACCTTTTACTAACTGGATTACTTATTTTTGGGGAATATATTCCGCTGACTATGATAAAACTCCTGGAGGAATAACCCCTGATGTTAAAATAAAGCTCCAGCTTCTCAAAGAACTTGCGGCAAGAATGAGGGGAAAGGGTTTATTTTTCCGGTGGGCAAATCTTTTTGTTAATGACAAAAGGCCTGTATCCAGAGAGTTTCTACCCATAATTAAGATGGAAAAACCAGGACATTTTAAAATAGATAAAAAGTTACTGGCGGACTTCCTAAAATTTGCAAAGGAGAACGGAGTTAAATACACCCAAAAAGAACTTAAGGAAGCATTGAGCGACATTGAATTTGAGCTTAAATATGAGATAACAAACCTATTGTGGGGGCTTGAAGCAGGCACAAAGGTTCTCCTCGACAACGACAAAACCTTCCTTAAGGCAGTTGAGCTTAAAGCAAAAGCAGAAGAAATGGTGGATGAATATCTGCGGAGTACGGAAAAGTGAAATCTCCCTGGAAGGTGTTTATAGTTTTAATTTTTGCTCTCATTATCATAATCACAACTGTATTCGGTCCGACTGGCGTAATAACTATATTTAAGCTTAATAGCAAAATAAAGGCTGTAAAAAAAGAAATAGTGCTTCTTGAGAAAGAAAAGGAGCGTCTTAAAATGGAGGTAGAGTGGCTTGAGAAAGACAAAAAATCTCTGGAACCATTTGCTAAGGAAAAGCTTTTTCTAAAAAGGAAGGACGAGAAGGTAATAGCGGTTATAAGGAAGAAAAAGCCTGATCAAGGTCTTTAATTAGATCTTCTACATCTTCCAATCCCACTGAAAGTCTTATAGTACCCTCTTCAATTCCTACAAGCAGTCTATCTTCCTTTGATACTGAAGCATGGGAAGTAAGAGCAGGCATTGTAACCAGTGACTCTACTCCACCCAGAGAACCTGCTTCCTTTATGATCTTTAATGACCTCATGAAAGTTATTCCGTCTTCGTCATTTCCTTTTATTTTAAAGGCTATCATTCCGCTTCCGCCTTTAAAATTTCTCTTTGCGAACTCATAGTCGTAATAGTTTTCTATCATTGGGTATATTACCCATTCCACCTTCGGATGGTCCTGAAGAAATCTTGCTATTTTGTGCGCATTCCTGTTGTGCCTTTCCATTCTTATTCCAAGGGTTTTTATGCTTCTGTCAACCAGAAAACACATAAAGGGGTCGGGAGATGCGCCCAGTGTTTTCATGGTGTGCCATATAGTCTCGATGTCTTCTTTTAACCCCACAGCAGCACCGGCTATTATATCAGAGTGGCCTCCGATGTATTTGGTTAGTGAGTGGACAACTATATCAGCTCCTTTTTTAAGGGGATTGTAATTGTAAGGGGAAAGGAAAGTGTTATCCACTATAATTTTTATCCCTCTTTTTTTTGCGAAAGAAAGTATCCCGTCGATAAAAAAAGGTTTTAAAAGAGGGTTTGATAGGGTTTCAAAAAAGAATACCTTTGTTTTTGGGGTAACAGCATCTATTATGCCCTCTGGTTCCATTGGATTTGCAAAGGTTACTTTTATATCAAATCTTTCCTGCAGATAGTTTAGAAGGCTATAACTGCCGCCGTAAATGTCCTTTGACGAAACAATGTGGTCAGAAGGGGAAAGAAAAGAGAGCAGAGAAGCAGCTATAGCAGCGATGCCAGATGAAAACACCACTGCATCTTCTCCGCCTTCTAAAGCAGCAATTTTTTCTTCCACCGCTCTTGTTGTGGGATTTTCAAGACGGGTATAAATCCAGGCTTCTCTGGATTTACCCTCTTTCATTTTTTCATAGGCATATTCGTCAAGAATAAAATTTGATGTTTGAAAAATAGGATTTACCACAGGTCTTATTCCTTCAAGTGAAAGTTCCCCTGTATGTATGGCTTTTGTAGAAAATCTCATAACCCCTCCTTTTTGACTAAATTTTAACAAATGAAATTGAAGATATAAAACTATTCTGTTAGAATCTTGATTATGAATCTTGTAGTTATAGGTGCACAGTGGGGCGATGAAGGTAAAGGTAAAGTTATAGATATACTATCCGGAAAGTTCCATCTGGTAGTGAGGTATCAGGGAGGAGAAAATGCAGGTCATACTGTAATTTCGTCAGGCAGAAAGGTTATTTTGCATACCATACCTTCAGGTATACTAAAGGGTATTCCCTCTCTGATAGGAAATGGCGTGGTAATCCATCCTCCCACACTTATTGATGAAATTGCCTCTCTTGAATCCATAGGAATTAATGTAAAAGACAACCTGAAAATAAGCAGAAGTGCCCACCTTGTTTTGCCAATCCACAGAGAAGCAGAGAGAATTTCAGAGGAAATGAGAGGAGGGAAAAAGATAGGCACAACAAGAAAAGGAATAGGTCCTGCCTATGAGGATAAATATGGAAGAAGGGGTATAAGGGTAGGAGATCTTGAAAGGGAAGATGTTTTAAAGGAAAAAATAGAAGTTCTTCTTGAGGAAAAATACAGAGGATTCCCTGTAAGAAAAGAAGAGCTTTTTGAGTGGCTTTTAAAATACAGAGAACCAGTGCTGAGTTTAGTCGTGGATAGCGTTTCTTATATAAATTCTATGGTAAAAGAGGGGAAAAACATTCTTTTTGAGGGCGCTCAGGGAACCCTTCTTGATATTGATTTCGGTACCTACCCATATGTGACCTCATCTAACTCTTCAGCTGCAGGTGTAAGCAATGGAGCTGGAATTTCTCCCAGATTTATAGATGGAATACTCGGGATTGCCAAGCTTTATTCAACAAGGGTAGGAGCAGGTCCATTTCCCACAGAGTTGAAAGGAAATGTGGGAAAATTTATCAGAGAGAAGGGAGGGGAATTCGGAGCCACAACAGGGAGACCTCGAAGATGTGGATGGCTTGATCTTTTTGCTCTTAAATATTCGGTTACATTGAACGGATTTACCGGAGTAGCTCTCATGAAACTGGATGTTCTTGATAATCTTGATGAGATAAAGGTTGCAGTAGCATATAGGTACAGAGGAAAAAATATGGGAAGTTTTATTCCCGACCCATATATACTTGAAGAGGTAGAACCAGTTTACAGGACATTTAAAGGCTGGCAAACCAATACGAGAGGGACTCGATCCTTTGACGAGCTCCCGCAAAGGGCAAAGGACTACATAAAATTTATAAAAGACTACCTTGAAACAGAAATCTGGCTCGTGTCCACAGGACCTTCCAGTGAGGAGACGATTATTTTGAAAGATATATAATATAAGTTGTTGATTTGTCTCTTGCTGCTGCCCATATTTCTTTCAGGTTTTCAGCCTCTTCTGGTTGAATCACGCCTTTTTTAATAGCAATCTTATATTCAAGAGAGAACGAATTTTCTCCCTGTTTTTGAGACCTGAGTACAAAATTCCCCATTGGTTTAGTAAGGGAAAAGCTGGTAGGCGAATATATAATGTTGCCTGATGTTGTGAGGTTTATTTTCATGTTTACCTTAAACGGTTCTCCAATATCAATAGGGGTGATTCTCGGCAGAGCAAAAGTTTCGGGTTCCTGAGGAAGAAGCAGAAGGTCAGGATGAAGCTTTATTGTATTTTCCTGCAGCTCTATCTCTCCTGAGAATGTGAGTTTCTGCCCCAGAATTTTAGCCTCTTTTATTTTTGTTCTTAGACCCGCCCTCTGCAACCATTTTCCAGCCTGTGCCTTTGCTTCTCCTGACAGAATGAAATTCCCCTCAGTAGAAATCTCTCCTTCTATTTTTTGGTCAGTTATATTAACAATTATGTTAACCTTGTTTTTTGAAGGTTCAATTTTTGGAAATCTTACAAAGTGAGGCGAGGGTAAAATTACCCATGCTATTTTGTTATGGAAGGTTCTTTTTGGCTTAAGGTCAGAAGTTATGTAAAGCCCAAGGTCAGTAAGATATATTCCAGCATCATCGAACTGTGAAACTGCGGGGACTTTTTCGCTGAATCTTTCTGCTCCTGCTAAGAGGAATGGGAGGGCTTTGTAACCCTTTGCGCTGTATACATCCATAAGAATGAGAGCCAATTCTGCAGGACTTGCATATCTAGAACGGAATGCCTCTTCCCCGGACCTTGCTTTGAAAATAGAATATTTCATGGGTATTGTAACTTTCTCTATTGCATTGCGAACATTCTCAAGAATGGAAAATGCATCGTTCCCATCAATTAGGCTTAAACTTTCTTTACTAAGGCCTTCCTCCTGAGAAAATATGTTGAAAATCATTTCTCCCAGCTCTTTCCAGCCTGTCCTTGTTGATACAATAAGTATTCCAGGTCTTGGCTGATGGGGTTCTGGAGGATATGGTGGGAGATTCTTGAATCTTATCTGAATTCCTTTCTCGCTTGCGATTTCTATGTTGTTAATTTCAGGAGTCTCTCCAGGAGAATCAAAGAAAACCCTGTCAAATCCGAGAAATTTCCATGTTTTTTCCTTTGAAAGCGCTGGTTCTTCAAGGTAAAAAACTTCGTCTATTGGCTCGTCTTTTACCGTGAGTGTGTAGGAAAGGGTGGATTCTGAGGGAAGGTCTATGCCGAGAAAATTAATTGTTTTCTCCTGTAAAAAAGAAAAATAAGGATATCTCTGAAGACCTGCGGGTGTTAATTTGTGAATTGCCTCAGGCGTGACCTCTATTTTCTTTCCTCGAGAATTCACTGTATAAGCCTTTTGTAATTTAAAAATTTGTCCTTCTTCCAGAAGTATTCTCGGATCAGCCCAGTAGTTACGTGCAAATTCTCCCAGTCTCTTCATTGTCCGTGAATATTCCATTGTATATCCGTTATCCTGCTTTTTGAAAGTTCTTACTTCCTTTCTTACGATGGCATCAGCCGAGGTTAAAAATAAAGCAAACAGCAAGAATAAGGTGAGCTTTCTTTTTATCATTTTATTCCTCCTTTTACTATATAGAAGTTGTTCTGAGCTTTTTTCAAAGCTTCAAGAATTCGGTTAAACCCTTTTATGTCTTTTATAAGCTTATTTTTTATCACAAGTTTATATTTTACCCTTATTTTTCTTCCTGAAGTGAAGTATTTTACTTCAAGAACCGCATCCTCGCTTTTTTCATACATATTTTTAGGAGTACTGATAATTTTCACACTATTAGGAAGTGTTATTTCTTCTTCCATAATTATTCTTCTATTATTGGACAACCTTATAGGAATAGTTCTGCCCTCAGATATTTTAACCCGCAGGAATTCGTTAAAGACACTGGGTGGGAACGATGAAAGTGAAGGAAACAATATTTTGCCATTATAGTAATTTGGAGCTTCGAAGCGTATGTTAGCGGAAAAAGGTCTTTTAAAATCAAATGTATCACTTCTTTTCAGACTTTTTATTTTTGCAAAAGGACTGATATCGCCTATAAGAGAATAAAAAACGGTGTTTCTTTTTTCCTTTGGTCTTGTGTTTATTCTCCTTCTAAAGGATGTATCATAATGGTTATCTGCTGAGACAAACAGGTTACCAATAAGGGTATTACCAACGATTCTTCCTTTAAGCTTGATTATAAGGTAGTTCTTTTCTGCAGGAAAGGGAGGAGTCCTCATTAGTGTTTCACCTTCAGGAGTTCCAACGAGATAATCCTGCAGCTGTTCTCTTGATGACCATAACTCTCGACTTTGAGGAGCCCAGGTTGCATCAAGAAGCCGATACCCCTTATTTGTTTTTATTGCAGTGACAGAGTGATTGAACTGGTCTGCAACTATGTTTTCAACCCTGGAGCCTGCTTCAGTCATTACCTGGAAAGCAGGGAGTCCTGCTACCCTGAGCATAGATGTTAAAAGAGCGGCCTTGTCCTTACATACTCCGCCCCTTGTCCACAAAGTGTAGGGTGCTGGATGAGGAGTATAACCCTCCTCGGGTCCAAGCCTGAGCCCGAGATATCTTACATTCTGGGCTACCCAGTGGGTCAGTAAGAAAATTTTTTCTTCTTCGTTTTTTGCCTTCTTTATTAACCTGTGAACAAGTTTTCTTACGTTTTCGTCGGGACGAAGTGAAGGCTCAGATACTTTAAAGAACCACCTTGACTTTATTCTCCAGTCATGAAGGGAAGTTACTATCAACTTTTCTGCAATATCAGAAAAAGAAGGGGAAAAGGGGTGCCTTTTGAACGGCTTTATGTTTCTTTTTTCCCAGGTGTAATAGGCAAATTTTCCTTTTATTCTTTTGGAGATTTTGACATTTCCATTGAATACTTCAAAAGAGAGGGGAACATCTACTGGTCCCCAGAGTATATATCTTTTTATCTCAACTGGATATGAACTTGAAAAGTACACAATGTCGTAAAAATGGCCTTTGAGTGGAGGAACTATCTCCTTTTCTTCATCGCTTCCGTCGAGATAAGCTATTCTGAATCCCCATGTCCTGTACTTAAAGTCCAGAATATCACCTGGAGAAAGACCTTTCACTTCAACGACTTTATGCCTCTGACCCCAGAATATCAATCCTGCAGGCATGGGAAGGTCCTTAACCGCTTTAGTGTTAATGAGTATCTGTTTCCCATTTTTCTTTATGACCTTAATGTGGAGAATTTTAATACCTGTTGTTGCAGGGTCATAGGAGAAGCTGAGAACAGAGAATCTCCTTGCTCCTTTGATAGTATTAATTTTCACCACTTCGTGAAATGTTGAAAAGGAGGCTCCGCTTTTCCTGAACTCGGTTTTCTTTTCCCAGAGGAGATACTTGAAATCGGACTTCCCATTTACACCCTGAGAAAATCCCATGATAACCAGAAAGACAAAGGTTAAAATTTTTCTCATAGTTCTCCCTCTTCTATTGATTTTAATAATTCTATAGGATCTACCAGAATTTTTCGTCTTTTATTTTCATCCATTGGAGAAAGAATGCCTTCTTCCTCCATTCTGTCAAGCAATCTTGCTGCCTTAGGAAAACCTATTCTTAGTTTTCTCTGCAAAAATGTTGCTGAGGTATTTCCTGTGGAAAGCACAAGTTTTAGGGCTTTTATGTATACGTCATCTCCCTGAAGTGAAACTTTAGAACTGCTTTTTACTTCCTTTAATTCCCTGAAAATGTCCCTGTACTGAGGGGATGCATTCATTTTAAGAAATTCTACTATCCTTTCAACCTCTTCTTCGCTGACATAGGCACCGTGGACTCTCCTAAGAAGGGATGAATTTGGGGACATGAAGAGCATATCCCCCTTATTCAGGAGTTTTTCCGCCCCGTCTGTCCCGAGTATTGTTCTTGAATCATGTCTTGAAGGTACTCCAAGAGCTATTCTTGCGGGGAAGTTGTTTTTAATTGTTCCTGTAATGACATCAGTTGATGGTCTTTGGGTTGCAAAAATTAAGTGAATCCCGGGAGCTCTTGCTTCCTGGGATAACCTTGTAAGGAAAAATTCTATTTCCTTCGGTGCAGTTAGCATAAGGTTTGACAATTCATCTATAAATATTACTATGTAAGGAAGGTCTTCATATTCCTCAAGTTCCTCATCGGTCAAATTCGAAGAAAGTTCTCTGTATTGTTCGAGGTTTCTAACCCTGAATTTTGCCAGCAATCCAAGTCTTCTATCCATTTCTCTTACCGCCCATTCAAGGGCTTTTATCGCCTTTTCAGGAGAAGTTATAACCGGAGTTAGAAGATATGGTATCCCATTGTAAAGAGAAAATTCAACCCTTTTTGGATCGATAAGGATAAACTTTACCACATCAGGAGAGGATTTAAAAATAAGAGAAAGCAACATTGAGTTCAAAGCTACACTCTTTCCCATTCCGGTTGCTCCACCGATAAGAAGATGGGGAAATGGCCTCAGGTCTATAACGAAGGGAGAACCGTCCACGTTTTTGCCAAGGGCAAGGGTAAGAGGAGAAGGAGAATATTTAAATTCATCGGATTCCAGAATTTCTCTAAGATAAATCGTGGTTCTTCTTTTGTTTGGCACTTCTATTCCTATCGTTGTTTTACCAGGAATCCTCGCAATCCTTACAGCTTCGACTCCAAGAGCAAGAGCAAGGTCATCAAACATATTTACAACAAAAGACACCCTCACTCCAGGTTCAGGAAGAAATTCATATACTGTTATCACAGGTCCTGAATTTGCCTTAATAACCTTACCTTTTATCCCGAATTCCATAAGCTTACGTTCTATCGTTTCGCTATTTTTTTTAATCTCCTCTCTGGAAGCCTGAAACTCTCTGGTTGGGGATTTTAAGAATTCCAATGGGATTTCTTTCAGGTTTTCTCCCGGAAAAAGCTCTGGTGTAGGTTTTTTTAAATGTCGCCCTTCGCTTTCTTTTGAAGGTTTTTTCTTCCTTTCAGGTTTTTCCTTTATCACAGGTCTATAGGCTCTTTCAGTTTTGGGTATTCGAACGCCAACTTCCACTTTCGAAAAGAAAAAGTCCATAAAATTTTTTATATATGAAAAACTCCTTGCCAAAGAGAAATTTGAAAATGAGTAAAGGGACAGGACGATAAAGAGCAGTGAAAGTAGCACAAGTCCGGATTTTCCTATAATTGGAGAAAGAGCTTGGAAGAAAACCTCTCCTACCGCCCCTCCAAGAGAATAAATTCCATTTGCTTTAATATAGGCTCTGAAGATTATAGAGAACGAAGACGTAAAGAAAAGCGCGGCCAGTGTTCTCTGTATAATCCAGAGCTTTTCTTCCCTCCATAACATTACAGCCCACAGGGCTATGTAAAACAACAAAGCAATTGAAGCATATCCGAATGCCTGAAGAAAAAAATCCGAAGTTTTTATACCAGCAGAACCGAAAATGTTTCCTTTACCTGTTATAAGCTGGTGAGAGGAGAATGTGAGCAGGCTACCGGATATGAATATAAAGATGAAAGTTAAAAAAATAAAAAGAATCTCAGATTTTTTTCTCATTTTTTATCATTATATCACTAAATATCCGCACAAATCCTTCAAGGTCCAGTTCCTCGGCTCTAAGTTTTTTTGGAAAATTTAAAGAAGACTCAGGGTATGCGTTTTTTAAATTATTGAAAAGGGTTTTCCTTCTATTGGAAAAGGCAACCCTCAGGAATTTTTCAAACTCATCCAGTGGAACTTCAAAAAGAGGGCTGTTTCTCCTTGTGAAAACAACAAAGGAAGATTCCACTCTGGGTGGAGGAGTGAAAGCCCCTGGAGGGATGATTAACCTAATTTCCGGAATGTAATAATTGTGGAGTAGAATTGAAAGAGGAGTTGTTTGTCTACCTTTTGGAGTGGCAAATCTCAGTGCTACTTCTCTTTGAAGCAGGAAACATCCTGCTTCAAACTTTTCTCTGTATTTTAGAAATTTCCTGAGAATTCGGGATGAGATATAATACGGAAGATTTCCCGCTGCAATTCCCTCTTTAAAAAAATTCAAATTTAACTCAAGTATATCTGCAATTATTACGTCAACTCCTGGAATGGACTTTTCAATCAGGATTTTTGCAGCATCAGGGTCTTTTTCTATGGCATAAACTTTTTTTGCCTTTTTCGCCAGGTATTCTGTCAGATTCCCTGTCCCTGCTCCTATTTCAAGAACTTCTTTATTTTCAATGGGACATGATTCTGCTATCTTTGTTAGGTAATACTTTTCATGAAGAAAATGCTGGCCAAGTCTTTTTTTCTTTCTCACACTCTTAATTTTACCCCTAAAAGCATAGGTCTGAAAGCTTTGTCGGTAATGATAAAATAGGAAATGAGGAGGGGTACCGAAGTGGCCATAACGGGGTCGGCTCGAAACCGACTTTCCGCCTTTGTGCGGAACGTGGGTTCGAATCCCACCCCCTCCGCTTTACTTTTATGTTATAATTTCATTCGGTCCGGAGAGGTGTCCGAGTGGCTTAAGGAGCACGCTTGGAAAGCGTGTGTCCCGTTATCGCGGGACCGTGGGTTCGAATCCCACCCTCTCCGCCAGCACTAATATATAATTAATCGGCGCCTTGCCTGTTCACCTGTTCCTTCCCGAACCCCGTCAGGCCCGGAAGGGAGCAGCGGTAAGGGAAAGGGCAGGGTGGGCAGAGAGGCGCCTTAAAAAAGATAATGAGATACATTCCTATAGCTCGAAGATATAGACCTAAAACCTTCTCTGAAATTGTAGGTCAGGAAGGCATAGTTAAAACCCTTCAAAATCAGCTTAAGACAGGAAGAATTCCCCATGCTTTTCTTTTTTCAGGAACAAGAGGAGTTGGAAAAACCACAACAGCAAGGATACTCGCAAAGGCTTTAAACTGTGAGAAAGGGATAACTCCTGAACCCTGCAATCAGTGTAATTATTGCAGGGCAATTGATGAAGGAAACTCTCTTTTTTTGATGGAAATAGACGGTGCCTCAAATAGAGGGATAGATGAGGTCCGTTCACTTCAGGAAGCAATTGTTCAAAGGCCTCTGGAGGGAAGATTTAAAGTGGTTATAATTGACGAGGTGCACATGCTTACTCAGGAAGCTTTTAATGCTTTACTTAAGACAATAGAGGAACCACCAGAACATGTAGTTTTTGTTTTTGCAACAACTGATTATCAGAGGGTCCCCGCAACAATTCTTTCAAGAACAGTACATTTCCATTTCAGAGAAATCCCTGCAGAAATAATAAAAGAACAGATTAAGAAAATTGTGGAAAAAGAGGGTCTTGAAATAGAAGAAAAGGCTGCTATTCTTATTTCTGAGGCAGCAGAGGGGAGCATGAGGGATGCGGAGACATCTCTTGAAAAGGTGATAGCATATAGTGAAGGAAAGATAACGATAAAGGATGTTGAAAAAGCTCTTGGACTTGTCCCTTCTGCCCTTATGGAAGAACTTACCCGTGCCATAGAAAAAAGAGACAGAGAAAAAATTTTTAAAATCGTGGAAGAGATCCTTATTCAGGGATATAATGTTAGACGTTTTCTCAAGGATTATGTTGGATTTTTAAGAAGTGTTTTGTATGAAAAAATAAAGGGAAACAGAAATAGATTTCCAGGACTTTCGAGAGAAGACCTCATAAGATTTTCTAATCTTATTCTGGAGGGAGAATACAGGATTAAGAACGCTACAAATCCAAGAGTTTATCTTGAGCTTATGCTTTTAAAGATAAGCTTCCTTCAAAATGTTGTTGACCTTGAAGATGTTATCGACAGGATGATTAAAGGCAATATTCCCGAAATAAAGATGAGCGAAAAGTCTGGGACTGGGAAAACCGTAGAGGAAAAGAAGACAGATGTTTCTTTTGAGAAAGAAGAAGTGCAACAACCCACCTCTGAAAATCACAGTGCTGAATGGACAGAGGTGGTGAAACTTGCTGAGCGGAGAAGTAATATATTGTCCACAGCGCTTGAAGAGGCCCATTCTGTTAAAATAGACAAAAATACTATAATAATTAAATATAAAGGAACGGAGGGTGAATATTATAAGGAGAAGGTGGAATCACTTATGAATGTCTTAAAGGAAGTTACAAAAGAAATCTTTTCCAGGGAGATGGATATAAAAACTGTTTATATAGAAGAGAAGAAGGGGATCAAAGAACCAGAAAATGAGCGGGAAGAAAATCCAAAAATTTTAATGTTTCGTAGAATATTTAAGGCAAAGGAAATAAAGGAGGAATGAAAATGGATATAAATAAGCTTATGAAAGAAGCCCGAAGAATGCAGGAAGAACTTCAACGTAAACTTGAAGAATTAAAGGTTGAAGGAAGTTCTGGTGGAGGGATGGTAGTTGTAACAATGGATGGAGCGAAAAATGTTCTGGACATAAAAATAAGCGAGGAGATATTTAAGGAAAACGATGTTGAAATGTTACAGGACCTGATTCTCGCCGCTATTCAGGACGCTTCTTCAAAGGTAGAAGAGGAAAGTAAAAACCTTATAGGGTCTCTGGGATTGCCGCCTGGTCTGTTCTGATGTACAGGTATCCGAGGGCACTTGAAAAATTGATAGCAACCCTGAGCCAAATTCCAGGAATAGGAAGAAAAACTGCTCAGAGAATTGCTTTCCATGTAATTTCCATGGATGAAAAGAAGGTCTCTGAAATCGCCCAGGCTTTCATCCGCGCAAAGAGAAAAACAAAGGTATGTTCGATATGTCACAATCTTTCCGAAACAGACCCATGCCATATATGTTCATCTGAAGAAAGGGATTCCACAAAACTATGTATAGTGGAAAAACCAATTGATGTAGCTGCAATTGAAAGTACAGGGATATACAATGGAAAATACCATGTTTTAGGAGGTGTGATATCCGCTATAGATGGAATAGGAGCAGATGACCTGAATGTAAAAGATATAGGCGAGAGAATAAAAAATGAAGGTATAAAGGAAGTTATAATAGCTCTTAACCCTACCCATGAAGGAGAGATAACCGCTCATTATCTCATAAGTCTTTTATCAAATTATAAAATTAGCATTACAAGAATAGGTATAGGGTTGCCAATAGGGGGGAGTTTGGAGTATACTGATTTCGTGACAATAAAAGAGTCAATTAGATCTCGTAAAAAAATTAAATAAAGAGGTGGTCTCATGTACGGAATGATTGAAGTGCGATGGCACGGCAGGGCTGGTCAGGGCGTTGTAACAGCCTCCCAGCTTCTTGCCGAAGTTATGGCAATCGAGGGAAAGCATGTCCAGGCTTTTCCTCATTTCGGGGCTGAAAAAAGAGGGGCTCCTATTGAGGCTTACACAAGGATTTCTGACCAGGAAATCAGGGTTCACAGTGAGGTTGAAAAACCGGATATGGTTATAGTTACTGACCCCACTCTTATAGGTGAAGTTCCAATTACAGGTGGAACCGATGAGAATACCTATTTCCTTTTCAATGCTCCCTTTGAGCCGGCAAAGATAAAGGAGAAACTCGGTATTAAATCAAACAAAGTGTTTGCAGTAGATGCAACTACAATAGCTCTTGAGGAAATAGGAAGGTCTATACCCAACATCCCTGTTCTTGCAGCGTTTTTCAAGACAGCTGGTGGGCTTTCAGTGGAGAGATTCAAAGAATTGATCAAAAACCTTCTTTCCAAGAGATTCAAGGAGTCCGTGGTTGAAGCAAACCTCAGGACAATTGACAGAGCTATAAAGGAGGTAAAAGGGCTATGAAAAAGATGGGTTGGAAAGAATTACCTCCCGGTGCTATAAATCCATGGCCCGGGAATTTTATGGAAGTCAAGACTGGCACATTTAGAGGTGGTTTAAAGCCTGTATTCCATGCGGAACATTGTATCCATTGTTTATTCTGCTGGGTTTACTGTCCTGACAATGCAATAATAGTAGAGGATGGTAAAATGAAGGGAATTAATTACGATTATTGTAAAGGCTGCGGAATCTGCACAGTGGAATGCCCTACAGATCCCAAGAGTCTGACAATGGAAAAAGAAGAACAGAAACTTTAAGGAGGGGAAAAATGGCAACAAAAAGAGTTTTAAACGGAAACGCAGCAATAGCTGAAGCAATAAGGCAAATAAATCCTGATGTGGTGGCTGCCTATCCAATTACACCTTCTACTGCGATAGTTGAATATATAGCAAAATTCGTATCAGATGGGCTTATGACAACGGAATTTGTTACCCCTGAAAGTGAACATTCAGCAATGTCAATGTGTGTGGGAGCTTCTGCGGCAGGGGCAAGGGTATTTACAGCAACCGCATCACAAGGTCTTGCCCTTATGTTTGAAATACTTTACATAGCCTCTTCTCTCAGACTTCCAATAGTTGCAGGAATTGCAAATAGAGCCCTTTCTGCTCCTATAAATATACACGGAGATCATTCTGATGTCATGGGAGTAAGGGATTCGGGATGGATTCAGATTCATTCGGAAAATTCCCAGGAGGCCTATGACAATGTGATTCAGGCATTCAGAATAGGTGAACATAAAGATGTTTCCACACCTGTGCTTGTTACTATGGACGGATTCATTCTTTCTCATGCAATCCAGGATATGTTTGTGGAGGAGGATGAAAAGGTTAGGGCCTTTGTAGGCGAAAGAGAACCACTTTATACTCTACTGGATGTTGAGAATCCCATCACTATAGGGCCTATAGATTTTACTGACTACTACTTCGAACATAAAAGGAGTCAATTTGTTGGTATTGAAAATGCTCCTAAGGTAATTCTTGAAGTGGCAGAAGAATTTAAAAAAGAATTTGGTAGAGAATACGGATTCTTTGAACTTTACAAAATGGACGATGCGGAAGTCGCGATAGTTGTTCTTGGCTCTACTGCCGGAACTGCTAAAGTTGTTGTTGACGAACTCAGAAGCAAGGGTAAAAAAGTGGGACTTATGAAACTCAGGGTATATAGACCTTTCCCTGCAAAAGAAGTTGCGGATGTCCTTTCAAACCTCAAAGCAGTAGCTGTTCTTGACAGGGCTGCTAGTCCTGGTGGAGTTGGTGGTCCTCTATTCACGGACGTAAGGGCATCCCTTTATGAATATACAAACAAACCCATTCTGGTTGATTATATCTATGGGCTTGGTGGAAGAGATATTGCCCCACATCACATAGCTGAAGTTTATGATAGACTTGAAAAGATAGCAGCCACAGGGGAAAGGGGAGAACTTCTCTCCTATATTAACCTTAGAGAATAGGAGGTATAAGATGGCTATAAGAGCAAGATTAAAAGACCTGGCAGCAATGGAAGATAAATTCGTATCCGGGCACGGACTGTGTCCAGGATGCGGGATTCCTTTAATGCTAAGAATGGTATTAAGAGCAACAGAGCATCCCCTCATTGCAGTAAATGCAACGGGATGTCTTGAAGTATGCTCCAGTGGATTTCCTTACACTGCCTGGAAGGTTCCGTGGATGCACAACGCCTTTGAAAATGCAGGTGCTACTGCAGCGGGAGTAGAAGCTGCGTATAAAGCTTTAAAAAGAAGAGGGAAACTCCCGGGTGGAGACAAAAAAATAAAAATTGTTGCCTTTGGAGGAGACGGAGGAACCTATGATATAGGTTTACAATCTCTTTCAGGCGCCATGGAAAGAGGTCATGATATAGTATACATCTGCTACGACAACCAGTCCTATGCAAATACCGGTGGACAACGTTCAGGAGCTACACCCTTTGGAGCTTCAGCAACAACTTCTCCTGCAGGAAGTAAAATTCCAGGAAAGCTCCAGTGGAGGAAAAATCTCACTGAGATTATGGCCGCCCATGGTATTTATGCAGCACAGGCTTCAGTAAGCCACTGGAAGGACCTTTTTCAAAAAGCACAAAAAGCCATTGAGATAGATGGCCCTGCTTTTATAAATGTATTAATTCCATGTCCCACAGAGTGGAAAACAAAAATTGAAGATGGAGTTCAGCTTGCAAAAATAGCAGTTGAAAGCAAGGTCTGGCCCCTTTACGAAGTAGAAAATGGAAAATATAAGATCAATTATTATCCGAAAAAGGAAGTGGATGTTACCGAATGGCTCAAACCACAGGGCAGATTCTCACACATGTTCAAGCCCGGTAATGAATGGATGATAGAAGAATATCGCAAGAAAGTTCTTGAAGAGTGGGATAGACTGGTCAGGTTGACAAAGGTTTAATAATTTGTAAAATAAGAGGGAGGTGGTATGAGTTTTCTTGTATTATACGGGGAAGAATACGAAGAAATAAAAAGAATACTACTTCAATTAAAGGAGGAGACCAACTCCAGAATTGCTCTGATTGTAGAAAAAAATGGTCAACCAATTGCATTTATAGGAGAGGTAGATGGAGTTGATACCACCTCCCTCGGTTCCCTTGTAGCAGGAAACGTAGCAGCCACAGAAGGCCTGGCAAGACTACTGGGAGAGCAGGGATTTTCTTTGATATTTGACGAAGGAGAAAGGGAAAACCTTCATATGACGCTCATAGCCAGCAAATTTATTTTAGCTGTTCTTTTTGACAAAAAGACTTCACTTGGGCTGGTTAGGCTAAGGGCGAAAAACGCAGCTAATAGACTGGAAAAGGTGTTCAAAAGACTTGAAGAAAAAATGGAGCAGGACAAAGAAAAAATGGGGGAGGGAGAAAGTCCCTTCGAAGACATATCTGAGGAAGATATTGAAAATTTATTCAAATAGGAGTAAAAGAGAAAAATGGCATTACTAAATCCCAGGCAGAAAGAGCTAATTTGTAAGATAGTTTACTATGGTCCAGGACTCGGAGGAAAAACCACAAATCTAAAGTATATATTTGAACATACTTCCCCTATGAGCAGGGGAGAACTTGTTACTCTTAACACTCAGGGTGACAGAACTTTATATTTTGACGTTCTTCCTCTTAACCTTGGAACAATAAAGGGCTACAAGATAAGGTTTCAGTTATACACTGTTCCTGGTCAGGTTTTTTATTCAGAAAGTAGAAAGATAATTCTTCGTGGAGTTGATGGAGTAGTTTTTGTTGCTGACTCCCAACAGGAAAGAATGGATGCAAACATAGAAAGTCTCGAAGACCTGCAGGAGAATCTCAGACAATACGACTATTCCTTTGCTAACCTCCCCTATGTTCTACAGCTTAATAAAAGGGATCTTCCAAATATAGTTCCTGCTGAAGAGATGAAGAAGATTCTCGTCCTTAAGGGAGAACCAGTGGTTGAGGCCGTAGCAATAAGGGGAATAGGGGTTATGGAAACCCTTAAGGAAGTCTCGAAGCTCGTTCTTCTGAAGTTAAAGAAGGAAATGAAATAAGAAGAGTATCACCTTTTTTTAACTTTTCCTTCTCAGCCTTCCCTGCTTTTGTCTCAAGAACGTACTTAACAGGCAAGGGAGAAGAGTAGAGCGGACACTTGTCTTCTGATGTGCGACAGGGAGGAACGTTCTTTTCTATTCCAACTATCTGAAAGTTTTCATCAATCCAGATTATATCAATTGAGAACCGCATATCTTTCATCCAGAAAGTTTGATAGGAAGATTCAGGAAAAACAAAAAGCATCCCCTTGTTTTCTTCTAATTTTTTTCTTCCGGACAAGCCCTGCTGCCATTGTGCAGGACTCAGGGCAAGTTCTGCCTGAATATAATTTCCTGATGGGAATATGACCGTTGCCCAGAGAGCTACTGCCAGCAATAAATTCAATTTCCCCTCACCATTGGAACAAAACTTACGCCTATAAGCCTTTCCTTTTTCCAGGAATCTTTGCCTGTTCGTGCTATTTTATATAGGTATTGATAATAATCACCAACAGGTATCACCATTCTTCCACCTATTTTCATTTGATATTTGAGTTTTTCTGGAATTCTTGGAGGAGCGGCTGTAACTATGATTGCATCATAAGGAGCATACTCTTTCCATCCCTGATAACCATCCCCTATTTTAAAATGAACGTTTTTGTATCCAAGTTCTTTAATAATTCTCTGTGCTCTTTTGCTGAGTTCCTCTATCAGCTCTACGGTATAAACTTCACAGCCAATTTCGGCAAGTATGGCCGATTGGTACCCTGAGCCAGTGCCTATCTCAAGAACTCTATCTCCTTTTTTTACTTCCAGCTGTTCGGTCATGTAAGCGACTATATAGGGCTGAGAAATGGTCTGTCCATATCCTATTGGGAGAGGGAAATCTCCATAAGCACTTCCTCGTTCCTGTGGAGGGACGAACTTTTCCCTGGGAACTTTTAGCATTGCTCTTATAACTTCTCTGTCCTTTATACCTCTTTTAATAATCTGTTCTTCCACCATAAGTCTGCGGAGTTTTTCGTATTCATCCATTTCAGTATGCGCGTGCAAAATAAGCAATATGCTTAGCAGGCTTGCCGCAAACAACGCACTTTTTCCCCACAATTTTATCTCCCTCATCTAAAGGTATTAATCTTATGGTTGCTTTGGTTTCTTCCTTAACTTTTAACTCACACTTCTGGTCTCCACACCATGGTGATATAACAAATCCTCTTTTCTCCTCAATAATCTCCTTTAGCTCGCTGTAATCCAGAGTTTCCCTTGTGTTTTCAAACGTGAACTTTTCAGACCTCTGAAATAGATTTTTCTGGACCTCTTCAAGTAATTCCTCCAGTTTTTCTTCCACCTCATCCATGTTTATTTTGACCTTTTCCCTTGTATCCCTTCTTACAAAGATTAGAGAATTTTCTTTTATATCCCTTGGTCCTATTTCAATTCTTATTGGAACCCCTCTCATTTCCCATTCTGCAAACTTCCACCCGGGGGTGTATTCTTCCCTGTAGTCATATACTGTTCTAAATTTTTTCCTTAGCCTTTCATAAATATTTTCCGCTACTGAAAGCACTGTTTCTTTATCTTTTACTTTGAAAATTGGAACAATCACAGCCTGGTACGGAGCAACGTGTGGAGGAAGTATAAGACCATCATCGTCGCCATGAACCATAATTGTAGCCCCAACAAGTCTTGTGGAAACTCCCCAGGAAGTTTGCCAGGCATATTTCAATTTCTGGTCCCTGTCTTCAAATTTTATATCGAATGCTTTTGAGAAGTTCTGTCCGAGGTTGTGAGAAGTACCTGCCTGAAGAGCTTTCCCATCTGGCATAAGTGCCTCAACGGTATAAGTGGCAAGGGCACCTGCAAATTTTTCCCTATCCGATTTTTTTCCTGCATAAACCTTTATGGCAAGTTCGTTTTCTATAAATTCTTTATAAATGTTCAGAATTCTTAAAACTTCTTCCTGAGCATCCTCGTAGGTGGCATGCACAGTATGTCCTTCCTGCCAGAGAAATTCCGTTGTTCTCAGAAAAGGCCTTGTAACCTTTTCCCACCTGACAACGTTTGCCCACTGATTTATAAGAATGGGCAGATCTCTCCATGACCTTACCCATTTGGAATACATGGCACATATTATTGCTTCAGAGGTAGGTCTTACAGCAAGGCGTTCCTCCAGTTCTTCCTGTCCCCCATGAGTTACCCATGCCACCTCAGGAGCGAAGCCTTCGACATGTTCGGCTTCCTTTTTTAGAAAACTTTCTGGTATGAAAAGTGGGAAATATGCGTTTGTATGTCCTGTCTCTTTGAATCTTCTGTCAAGGAGTCTCTGTATATTTTCCCATATAGCATAACCTGATGGCCTGATGACCATCATCCCCTTCATAGGTGCGTAATCTGCAAGTTCCGCTCTTCTTATTACTTCTACATACCACTGGGATAGGTCTTGTGACTTTCTTGGAATCTCCTGAACCAGTTTTTCTTCCATTTATTCCCTCCTTTTAATGTATCCCTTTTTTATTAAGAAATTTATAGCGAGTCTAAATTCATCTTCTGTGATTGGCATGATCTGAAATATTTCTTTTAGAGATGTTTTTCCATCTATTAAAGATAGAATGAAAGCTTGAGTAGGAGAAAGGTCTTCCTCTGGTTTTTTTTTCACCCTTTCAAATACATCTGAAAACTCAATTTCTATGTGGTTTTCAACCTCGTGTAAAACTTCTTCTGCTTCTTCCAGTTCCATCTCTTCTTTTATTTTTTCAATAAGAGCTCTTGCCTGAAGGAATTTTGGATGGTGTTCATCAACCTTTTTTAGAAAATTATAGGCTTCTTTCATCTTGCCAGTGGAAAATAATTTAATTCCTTCCTCGTAAGGGTCAACATTTGATGCAAGAATTGCATTCAATTCGCTTATGTCAAGCCCGGCTTCTTCAAACTCCTTTCTGGCAATGTTCAGGTATTCAAAAACTTTCGTTCCCCGGGCTTTCCTGGATTTGGCTAAAGTTATCCAGTATTCATATGCTTTCTGATAATTTTTGGCAACATATTCTTCCAGGCCCTTCACAAGCAATACATCGGGAGACTTTAATTTGGAAAGTATTTTTCTGGCCATTTCCTCTGCAGGAGTATCTACATCCATAATTATCACGTTTTCCCTGAGGTCCCTTTCTCTTACTCTTACATCTTTTCCTTTAATAATTACTGTAACAGGAGCCCTTTTCAACCAGAGTTTCTCAAGATTCTCGAAAATCTCTCCGCGGGTAAAGTCTTGCAAAGGGAATTGAACTATTATAAGTTCATCCTTGAAATCAGATATTTCATTGGGAGAAGGTATTTTTACAAGTACAATTTCCTCTTTCTCCAGGTGCTTTGCAAGCTGGTCATATATTTCGTCTTCACAAAGAGCTATTCCTTTCATTAAGCCTCGAATTCTTTTCTTATGTCAGGATAGAGAGGAAATTCTTCAACAAGTTCTTTAACTTCATTCTTTACTTCTTGAATTACTTTTTCATCTGAGATATTATGAAGCACTTTTGATATAAGACGCCCTATTCTTTCCATTTCCTTTTCCTTCATACCTCTCGTTGTCAGAGCAGGAGTTCCAATACGGATTCCACTGGTTATAAGAGGTGGTTGGGGATCAAAGGGTATGGTATTTTTATTAACAGTTATTCCCGCGCGTTCCAGTGTTACTTCTGCCTCTTTTCCTGTTATTCCAAGGGAACGAAGGTCCACAAGCATAAGGTGATTATCCGTTCCTCCGGATACTATTCTTAACCCTTCGTCCTGTAGTGTGGCAGCAAGGGTTTTTGCATTTTTAACGATCTGGGAAGCGTATTCTTTAAATTCCTCTGTCATTGCAAGTTTAAACGCTACAGCTTTCGCGGCTATTATATGAACTAAAGGTCCTCCCTGTGCTCCAGGGAAAACTGCTCTGTTAAGGTCCTTTGCGTATTTCTTTTTTGAGAGAATAAATCCTCCCCTTGGGCCCCTAAGGGTCTTGTGAGTTGTAGAAGTTACGAAATCTGCGTATGGCACCGGGGATGGATGAACTCCTCCTGCCACCAGACCCGCAATGTGGGCCATATCTACCATAAAAATGGCCCCTACCTCATCGGCTATTTCTCTGAATTTTTTAAAATCTATAAACCTTGGGTATGCTGAGGCGCCTGCTACTATAAGTTTTGGTCTATGTTCCTTTGCAAGTCTTAGAACTTCATCATAATCTATAGTCTCTGTTTCTTTGTTTACTCCATAGAAAACGACATTATACCAGCGTCCGGTGAAATTAAGTGGATGGCCATGGGAAAGATGACCCCCGTGGGAAAGATTCATTCCCATCATAGTATCCCCTGGCTCAAGAACTGTAAAGTATACACCCATATTTGCCTGAGTTCCTGAATGTGGTTGAACATTTGCGAATTCAGCTCCGAAAAGTTCCTTTGCTCTGTTTCTTGCCAGAGTTTCCACAACATCAACAAATTCACAACCTCCGTAATATCTCTTTTTTGGATAACCTTCCGCATATTTATTGGTGAAAACCGAGGCAGCAGCTTCAAGAACAGCCCTTGAAGCAAAATTCTCTGATGCAATAAGTTCAAGTGTGGAATGCTGCCTTACCGTTTCATTATAAACCGCTTCCGCAATTTCTGGGTCTGCTTTTCTTAAATCTTCAAACATTTGAACCTCCTTAGCAATTTTCTTCAAGTTCTTTTATTTTATTAAGCCTTTTATCATGCCTTTCTCCTTCGTAGGGAGTTTCAAGCCATGCCATAATAAAAGCTCTGGCTTCTTCAGGACTTTCAATTCTTCCTCCAAAGGTTATAATGTTAGCATTGTTGTGCCGGGAAGCCATTTTTGCTGTATATATACTGTGAACAAGCGCAGCTCTGATTCCTTTTATTTTATTGGCTGCTATTGACATTCCGATACCAGTACCACAAATGAGAATACCTCTTTCTGTCTTGCCTTCTGAGACAGCTCTTGCAACTTTTTCTGCGTATTCAGCATAATTTACAGATTCAGTAGAATTTGTGCCTAAATCAAGAACTTCATGACCTGAATCTATTAGAAACTTCTTAACTTTTTCTTTTAATTCAAATCCAGCGTGGTCTGCTCCTATGGCTATCTTCATGTGAATATAATAATTGTTTTTAACCTGCAAGTCAATTCATTCAATCAATGGACAAAATACAGGGCTATCTTATTATAGTCTTTACTACAAGGTTTTCTTCGTTTTTAACATTGGAAATAAGCTCTATTTTTTTGTTCGTTTGATTTGAAGAGGGCTTTTCCATTACAACAAGGAGAATATATCCACCAGAGACTCTGTGAAGGAAGCAATTGAATTCTTCAGGGCATTTTTTCAGTTCAATTTTTATTCCCTTTTCTTTAGTATTAATTGTTACCACTCTGAAATTTATTCCTCCCCGGTTTCTATAGAAGCTCAATGTGTCGGGAACCAATTTTATTTTTCCTTCTACCTCACATAGATAATTTATCCAGACAGCAGGATATTTCTTTATGTTAGTCCATATTCTCACATATCCACGGTTCTGCCCGAGTTTTAAGTTTTTAGAAAAGAGCAGTTTAACTTTCCATTCTTTCCCTTCTTTTTCATACTCTGCTTTGACTGCTTCCTGTGGAAACGCAGAGACTTTTGTGATTTTAAATTCAGGATAAACATCAGAACTCAGGGTTATTTCTGCTTTACCCTCTTTTCCTGCTTTTTTTCTTATGAAAATAAATTTGTTAGGTTTTATTCTTATAATTGGTTTAACCACAGCGTTTATTGTAAGAGTAAATCTTTTCATGTCCGGATCGTCAGTGTAGACAATGGCTCTTTTGCTTATATTACCCTGGTATCCCGTCGTTCTTACCTTAAGGGTAATTTTTCCTTTCCCTCCCTGAGGAATGGTCTTATCGTAGCCCACTGTGGTACATCCGCAGGTTGCCACAACTTTTTTTATATTAACGGGCTTTTTCCCCGATTTTCTAATGTAAATTCGTGAACTATTGGAGTGCCTTCAAGCACTTCACCGGCGTAGAATATTTTTTTCTTTGTCGTAAGTCCTCCGCCAATCAAAAAAGCGGAAAGGACTATAAGAACTATGAACTTCTTCATTTTTCCTCCAATGTTTCAATTCTGAAATTTTTCAAAATTTCTGCTGTAGAAAGGCTGTTTTTCCACTATTTTCACCTCTTTTATTCACTTAAAACCGTAGAATTGAGGAGAAGAATAATTAGAAATTTACCCTTTTGCATTTAAAATATCTCCCTTTTTAGCAATTTATCAATTAAATCTAAAATGACTCTTTTTTAATTTGTTTTATTTTCCTCCAGGGGGAAGATGCTCTTCAAGAAATCTCGTTAGTAGTTCAAAAAGGTGTCTGGTTGTGTTTTTGCCTTCAAAAATTCCGTGTGACCTGTTAGGATACACCATAAGCTGGAAGGCCTTGTTGTTTTTTATAAGTTCGTTGACAAGAGCATAGGTATTCTGTATATGCACATTGTCATCTCCTGTTCCGTGGACAATAAGGAGGTCTCCTTTAAGCTGGTGTGCAAATGGAAGAGGTCCTGCAAGTTTATATCCCTCTGGGTTCTTATCTGGAAGGCTCATATACCGCTCTTCGTATATAGAATCGTAATATTTTGGCATAGTGACAGGGGCAACGGACATTCCTACCCTGTAAAGGTCGGGATATCTAAAAATAAGGTTCAAAGTTGAAGTTCCGCCACCACTCCAACCCCAAACTCCAACCCTTTCAGGGTCAAGATAAGGTCTTTCTTTAAGTAATTTTCTTACGGCTCTTGACTGCTGATCTGATATAAGTATTCCCAGTTTTTTATATGTAGCTTTTCTCCAACTCCTTCCTTTTGGAGCAGGAGTTCCTTGGTTGTCTACGCTCATTATTATATATCCATGCTGGGCAAGCATAAGATGCCAGAGATATCTTGTGCCACCCCAGCGATCAACAACAGTCTGTCCAGCAGGCTCACCGTAAACGTAAAAAAGCACAGGGTATTTCTTTGATGGGTCAAAATCAGGAGGCTTTATGCACCACCCATCGAGCACAATTCCATCTCCTATGTTCACCCTGAAAAACTCAACGGGTTTTCTTTTTAATGCATCCACCTTTTTACGGAGTTTTTCGTTGGAGGCAAGAACCTTTACAGTCTTATGGGAAGGAAGTTTTACAAGCTCAGTATATGGTGGAGTATCAAAGGTGGAGTAGCTGTGAAGTGCCCATTTTGCATTGGAAGATAAAATATAGTAATGAAAACCTGGCGAATTGACAGGGGTTATTCGTTTAAGTTTTTTGCCGTTTAAATTTATTCTATACAAATAGCGTTGAGCTGCATTATAGGGAGAAGCTATAAAATAAAGCCATTTTTTCTTAAAGTCAAGGCCTGCAATGCTTATAACATCATAGTTGCCCTTTGTTACTGGTCTAATTTCTTTTCCATCTTTTGAGACAAGATATACATGTCTCCAGCCGTCCCTTTCGCTCAGCCATGTGAAATATTTTTTATTGTAGAGCCAGTGGACGTTTCTTACAAGGTCTACCCAGGTACTGTCTCTTTCAACGAGAATGGGCTTTGCTTTTCCTGTCAGGGCATCTGCCAGA
>Ga0190332_1000018_pt1 | contig 33569 bp, 34 predicted proteins | sample 48720456_MG_FD_161679 | JGI IMG/M metagenome (GOLD analysis project Ga0190332, IMG submission 161679) | Hydrothermal vent sediment bacterial communities from Southern Trench, Guaymas Basin, Mexico - 4872-04-5-6_MG | ecosystem: Environmental > Aquatic > Marine > Hydrothermal vents > Sediment ... | reverse complement strand
TTCCGAGAAAATGAAGGTCTTGGGGTCTCAAGATAGGAAATTTCCTTAAAATCTTAATAAAGTCTATATATTTCATTTTGTTAACAATTATATTAACTTCCGGAATTTAAATCAAAATTTCTCCGTTCTTTTCTTTTATTATTCTGTATTCACCATCATAAGCCCACTGGGCTTTTTTTGCAAGAAGCCATGCATCCAGGAGGTGTGAAGAAGGAGGTGTGGGCAAAAACCCGAATCTTTTTTTGAATTTCCTTCTGTAATCATTTACGGAATTAAATTTCGGGATAGAAAAAAACTGCTTTCTCAAAACAGGAACAAAACTCTCCTTGTAGTACTTTCCTTCTTTTCTCTCCCCCTTCCATTCTTTGAATCCGTCTTCTTGAAGAATTTTTAAAAGCTCTTCAGGCAAAAAATAGGGGAAAAGGCTCCGGTTTGCAGGAAGAACAGGGATGCCCGTTTCCTTCCTTAATCTTCTATCAAGTTCTCTTATTCCTTTAATGGGAATAAAAAGGGGAGCATCAATTAGATAAAGACCAGGGGGAAAATTGAAGCTCAAAACTTCCCTTCCTTTGAATAACTCAAACCTTATTCTTTCTCCTATAATGCAGATTCCTGTTTTTCCCCTGCTCCAAGCTATATCAATTCCTCCAAAATTCACATTCTTGAATAAAGGCCTACAAGCTCAGCTTTAGCCAGGATGTGTCCTTCCATTGCCTTAAGAAGTTGCTTTTTAGTTGCTCCTGGCGGAAGATTAAGGGTTGTATCGAGAGCATAGAGCTTAAAAAAGTATCTGTGTGTGCCGGAGGGTGGACAGGGACCTCCGTACCCTACTCTTCCAAAGTCTGTAATCCCCTGTCTTATGCCCTGTTCCGTTTCCCTTACCTTGGGAAAGTTCTCCGGAAGCCCTTCCATTTCTGGGGGTATATTGTAAACCAACCAATGAACCCAGGTTCCCATGGGAGCATCTGGATCGTCCGCTATAATAACGAGACTTTTCGTTCCTGAAGGCACGCCACTCCAGGAAAGTGGAGGAGAAATGTCCGGTCCATCACATGTATACTTAGATGGGATTTTCTCCATATGCTTAAATGCAGAACTTTTTAGCTCCATACCCTTACCTCCTGCATTCATTATTAATGCTAAAGAGAAAAAAATAAAGATTCTCTTCATACAATCATTTTAGAACAAAGGAGGACTTTTTCAAGACTTTTTTATCCAAACATTTGAACTATTGAAAATTTGTTTCAATGTTGTATAATATAAATGAAAAAATCTAAGGAGGTGAAAAAATGTGGGCTAACTGGATTCATTTCATTCTAGGAATTTGGCTGGTAATAGCAGGATTTATTCCTTCCATAACCGCTTCAAAAACTGCAAGCTTCTGGAACGACCTTATAGTAGGTATTCTTGTTCTTATATTTGCCTTTGTTGCCATAAGCGCGAAGAAGGCTATCTGCTGGATTCATGTCATACTGGGTGTATGGATGATAATTGCCGCCTTCATCCCCTCAATTGTGAGCTCCAAATCTGGAAACCTCTGGAATGATCTTATTTCTGGTATAATAATTTTGGTGGTTGCTTTAGTAGCTGCTTTACAAAAACAGAAGACAGCCTAATCCAGAGAGGGAGGGCTTAAGCCCTCCCTAAAGGTGGGCTATGAAACGAGTTATTTCTTTTACACGTAAGTTTAAATTACTATCGGATCGAAATCGGCTTTATATTTTAAAAGCCATTTCCAATAAAAAACTCTGTGTGTCTGACATAGCAAAAAAAACAAAAATTTCACCAACCCTTGCTTCAAGAAACCTAAAACTTCTCGAAAGAGAGGGGTTAATTAAGGGAATAAGAGAAGGAAAAAACGTTTATTATGAATTAAACAAATATGAGCTTGATAAACTTGTTGTGGAATTTTACGATTTTCTTAATATTCCCAGAGAAGCTGAAAAAATTCCGGACTTTGTTAAAGAAATTATAAAAGAATGAAAATATAGGAGAATTTTTCCTTATGAAGTAATACTTGCGATTTTTTATATCCTTACGGAAAAAATTTTTTCCGGGGTTTATTCTTAGTCTTTTTCTCATTCACGTTGAAAATTTCTTCTGCCTCTTTCTCTGTTTAAATGGACTACTATTTCAGAAAAACCAAGCTTCTTTTAAAACAAAGAGTACCACATGAACAAAAACATAATTTTATTGAACGTAGAAAAATCTTATATCCCTTACATTGGTCCCGGTAGGCCCAGTAAAAATTAATCCTCCTACCTTCTCAAAAAAACTGTAGGAATCGTTGTTGTTTAAATAGTCCTCAGGGGAAGAGTCCCCTATTTTTTCATATATTTCCTTGTTAAAAAAGGCTCCTGCTGCATCTGTGGGACCATCCTGACCATCTGTTCCTATACTCAGGACCACAAAATCTCCCTGAAACTTCTTTAATTCCAGAAGCATGGCCAGTACCAATTCAGTATTTCTCCCTCCTTTTCCTTCTCCTTTTACAGTTACTGTAAGTTCTCCTCCGCTTAAAAGAAGGATAGGCGGTGATGCGGGATTGTGACTCCTTTTTATTTCATGCATTACCGCTGAATATATTTTGGCCACTTCCCTTGCTTCCCCTTCATCTTCTGCTGTCAGCAGGAGAGTTCTTATTCCCTCTTTTCCAGCCTCTTTTTTCGCTATAGAGAGAGCATACAGAGTATTGGCCGCAATATAAAAATGGGTGTTTTTAAAGATGTTATCTCCAGGTTTTGGTGTTTCAGGAAGTTTTTTCACAATCTTAGCATACTCTTCAAACCCGTATTTTAGAAGTAGGTTTGCAGCCTGCAAAACGGTTGTGGGATCACCTACGGTAGGGCCTGAGCCTATATCATAAGGAACATCAAATTTAACATCCGAAATGGCAATAGTTATTAACTCTGCGGGAAAAATTTTTTCCGCGAGTCTTCCTCCCTTAATGGCGGATAGATGTCTTCTTACTGTGTTAATTTCTTCTATGTCTGCTCCAGCTTTCAAAAGTCCCCTTGTAATTGTTTTTATATCTTTTATGGAAAATGGCTTTAGCGGGACTTCAGCCAGAGCCGAGGCACCTCCAGATATCAGAAATATCACAAGGTCGCCTTCTTTAATACGGGCTGCAAACTCCTGTAATTTTTCGCCCGCCCTCAGACTTCTCTCATCAGGATATGGATGTGAACCGAGGATAACTTCTGCACCTTGCAATTCTTCGTAATATGGGGAAATTACAAGAGCTTCTTCTATAAGTCCACCTATTTCGTCTATAATTCCCTTTGTCATTTCAATTGAAGCCTTTCCAACAGCTATAACCTTTACAGGTCTTAAAGGATAAGTCCTTTCGCCTATTTTAAGTGTGTCTTTCTTTTTAGTTATCACTTTTTTTATAATATTTCTTCCCTTTATTTCTTCTATAACTTTCAGTGCTATTTTCAAAATTTTATCCTTCATGTGTCACCCTTAAGATCTCCTTTTCCGCCAGTTTAGCGACCTTTTTTGGGGAAAGGGAAGCATCTATTATAATGTGGCTGTATAATGGTAGCACTTTTAAATATATTTCTCTTACTCTTTTAAGAAATTCTGTGTTTTCAAAATGAGGGAGAAGCAAATGTTTCCTTGAAAGCGCAAGTTCCGGAGAAATATCCAGAAAAATAACAAGATCTGGAAGAGGAAAACCAGAGTTTTTCTTGAGAATCTCCCTGTAATCAAGTCCTCTTGCTCCCTGGTAGGCCATATTGGAAATAAAATACCTGTCACAAATTACTATTTTTCCCTGACGAAGCGCAGGATTTATTTCTTTGCGGACATGTTCCTCTCTGTCCTTTATAAACAATTCCAGCTCCTCCTCAGGGGTTAGATTTCCTTTCTTTATTCTTTCTCTTAAAATTTTTCCGTATTCACCATCTGTAGGTTCCCTCGTGAGAAGAACTGAAAAACCATTTTTTTCAAGGGTCTCCTTTAAATGTTTTGAAAGAGTCGACTTTCCTGACCCATCTATTCCCTCTATAACGATGAGTTTTCCTACTTCAGGTTCTCCCATTTAATCCTGTAAATGTCTATATACGTATCCCAGATCGGAAAAGAAACTTCAAGCTCAAGGTTTTTAAAAATCCGTGGATACATTGATTTTACCCACCAGAGCTGGTGAAATTTTCTCATATCAACAAGATGGGTTACCCTGAATCTTCTAAAAGGATCGTTCTTATCGTTATACCAGTCCTTGTATGCAAAAACAACCCTCATTCTTGTTTTAAGAATTATTCTCGGAGCCTCAAGACCCATAAATACATTTGACCTGGAGTAATGGGTCTTTACATAATCAGCCATCTGTTCAACCTTGTACTCAGGATGGGAAAGAAAATGTTTGTTAAAAAGATAGAGAGAATTTATGGATGGAATGATCGCAAAAAGAAAGACTGCAAAAGTCAACTTCACCGGCTTAATTAATCTGAAAAGGAAAGCAGCCAGTATTATTCCAGCTATTGCTATGTTTATATATATGACCGCAGAAGCATAAAATTTCTTGAGTGAGAAAAACTTAAACATAAGAATGTCCGGAAATTTTGGATAGTGAAGCAAAAAAATCTGGGCTTTATATAAAAGATATATTAAAACTAAAAATGTTATTCCTGCTGGCAATGGTTTTATTTTTTCCTTACCATCTTCAAAGAAAATCCAGTGAAGAGCATAAGCTGAGGCCAAGAAAAAAGCAGGATAAATAGGAACAAAATATCGAAGTGGATGATAATAAAGAATCCCTATTTCTGCCGAGCCGATGAGAAGCCAGAGTAAAACAAATAAATGAGATGGCTTTATGTCCCATTTTATTAATTTATAAATGCCAAAGGTTACAAAAATTATTCCGAGTATAAGTAAAACTGGAGAGAGAGAAAAATATCTAAATGCAATAAATCTATCCAGATTGGAAAGTAGTTCCAGAGGACTAGAAAGAGGAGGACGGGAAAGCTTTGTCCATCCCCCACTAATTTTTAAATAATTTTCCCTGAATGGCAAAAAGATAAAAAGAAACCAGAGAATTATTGTTGTAAGAAAGCCAGAGGCAAAGAGAAGTATTGATTTTTTCTTGTTCGGCCTGCCCTTCATTGCGTATAAAATTGCTACAATATCTGCTATAACAAAATAGATCCCATAATATTTTGTTATAAAAGCGAGGGATGTGAAAAATCCGTTCCAGAAGCTGTATTTTTCTTTTTCTAAAGAGAGAAGAAAAAAGTAAAAAGCTATCATAAAAAGAAGGGTCATCACATTTTCAACAAGTCCATTTCTGTTATATATGAGATATACAAAACTAAACGCTGGAATAGTTGAAAAAAGTAACCCAAATCTTTCGCCAAATTCTTTCCTTGCAGAAAGGTAAAAGAAAAGAATGAAAAATAGTGATATTACAACATGAACCATTTTTATTTGAACTATTCCTATTCCAAACAAAAGAAAAACTATGTAATAAAGGTAATTCAATATAAAGCTATAGATAATTGGGTTCCACTCGTCTGTCACCCATTTTCCAAAGAGGATTTTATTTCTTGCATTATGAGGATATATACCTTCATCAAAGTAAATCCCTCCGCTATTAGTTAAATGAACTATTTTTAGCGGAGCATCTGCCCTTATATACAGAACCCTCAAAAGGAATGCTATTGAAATCAATATAAGAAAGATAATTATTGCCCTTTTCATGGCTTTATTATCGGCATAACCACATATAGATGTTTTATTTCCTCATTTAAGGGTTCGAAAACAACTGCTTTTCCTATTTCTTCTGTATAAAATTTTATAAGGTCCGAATCAACAACCGAAAGAAATTCAATTATGTATCTGGGATTAAAAAGCAGGTCGAACTCTCCTCCTTTGTAATCCGCTTCTATATCTTCCTTAAATTCTCCTATATCTGGATTTACAGATTTTAGAGTAAGCTTTCCTTCACTAACAATAAAGTTAACACCTGTTTCTCTCTCATCTATAATTATTGATGCCCTTTTTATTGAATCAAGCAGCTTCTCCTTATTTACTATAACCTCATAATTTATTTCTTCAGGAAAAACAACCTTATAATTTGGAAATCTTCCTTCCACTTTTGATACATTCATTATTTTCCCATCAAATTTAAAGAATATGTTTCTTTCGTCCTCTCCTATTTCCATTTTTTCTTGCTCTGCTCTTTGTAACTTTTGTAGCACTGGTTTTAAAACGAGAAATTCTTTGTTTATATTTGCAGAAAAATCTGTTTCAACATAAGAAAGTCTATGGCCATCTGTTGAGACCATTATTGCTTTATTTTCTTCTATCTTAAACAAAACTCCATTTATAACAAACCTGCTATCTTTAACATTTATTGAAAAGGAGGTTTTCCGAATAAATTCTTTAATTACATTTGAAGGAAATTCTCTTATATCGAATTTTGGTTCAGGAAATTCAGGGAAACCCTCAGGTGAAGAATAAACTAATTTAAAAGGAGATTTTCCGTCACTTACTTCACAATGGGTAGGAGTAAGAGTCTTTATGGATACTTCTTCTCCTGAAAAGGATTTAACTATCTCATAAAATTTCTTTCCATTTATTCCAAGTGAACCTTCTTCTTTTACTTCGGCTTCTACTGTTGTTATCATGCCTATTTGAAGATTGGTTGCCTTCATTATCAATGTATTCTTTTCAGTTGTTAATAGAATGTTAGAAAGATTGGGATTAACCATTCTTTTTTCCACAATATCTTGAAGAGGGTATAAACCTTCTGCAAGCTTTTCTTTAGATACGTTTATCCACATTTTCACACTCCTTTATTTTTGTTCTTTACCTATTCTAAATAAATTAAATATTTTTATCAAAGAATAATAATAGCCATGTGGAAATGTTGAAATCATCATATAAAGCCATAAAAATGTGTGAATTTTATCTGAAAAATCCTTCGATTTCATCAATTTTTCTTTTCAATATACTATCTTTCTCTATCAACTCCTCTACTTTATTAATTGAATGAAGTACAGTTGTGTGATGTTTTCCTCCAAAGTAATTCCCTATTTCCTTTAGTGGTAAATTTAGAATTTTTTTGCTTAAATACATTGCCACCTGTCTTGGAAGTGTTATGCTTCTGACATTTGTTTTACTTTTTATTTTTTCTGGTTCCACATTAAAAACCTCTCCAACTCTTTCAACAATGGAATCAACTGTTATAGATGGTAAGCCTTCTTCTAAAACATCGGTTATAGTTCTTAATGCTTCTTTTGCCAGCTGGATTGTTATAGGTTCCTTTTTTAAGGTCGCAAGGGCCTTTAATCTTATAAGTGCTCCCTCCAACTGTCTTACATTGGACTTTATCTTCATCGCAATATATTCAGCCACATCTCCTGGTAGATCAAAGTTCTCAAGTTCAGCTTTTTTAAGAAGAATTGCGATTCTTGTCTCAAGCTCAGGAGGTTGAATGTCAGCAATTAAACCCCATTCGAACCTTGATAGAATCCTGTCCTCAAGTCCTTCTATATCTTTTGGAGGTCTATCACTTGAAAGAACTATCTGCTTCTGGGAATCGTAAAGAGTATTAAAAAGATGAAACAATTGAATTTTTGTTTGTTCCTTTCCGGACAAAAATTGGATGTCGTCTATTAAAAGAACATCAACTTTTCTGTATTTTTCCTTAAAATCTATAATTTTATCGTTTCTAAGATAAGCCACCATCTCATTCATAAATTTCTCTGTTGTTGTGTAAACCACAATAAGTTCTGGTCGGCTTTTTATTATAAAATGTCCAATTGCATTTAAAAGATGGGTTTTTCCAAGACCAACCCCCCCATATATGAAAAGAGGGTTATAACTACTACTTGGAGATTTTGCAACAGCAAGTGCTGCAGAGTAAGCAAACTGATTTGATGAAGCCACAACAAAATTTTCAAAAGTATACTTTGGATTAAGCATTAAGGTAATGTTTTTTCTATCCTGTTTTTTTGTTACTTCTTCTCCTTCCTCCTCGTGGAAAATTTTAACCTGATAATTTTTTTGAAGAACATCTTTTAATATCAACTCAAAAATATCAGGGAAATTTTCCCTGAACATTTTTTTAAAGCTCGGATTAGGTGCTCTTACGTAAAGAACATTACCAACTTTTCCCACATACACCAGAGGTTTAAACCAGGTTTCAAAAGTGAAAGGGTCAACTCTTGATTCGATCTCCTTTATTATATCCTTCCAAATTTTCATCTCCCTAAAAATTTCCACAAATTTTCCACATTTTGTGGAAAATTAGAAGTCGTAACCTATCCAGAAATTATAAACAGAATATAGAGTTTTTCTCAAGTCAGTTCTTTTTACATATTCAATATGTATGGGAAAAGAAAATAAGAATAATTCCACCCCGTACCCGTAAGATGCAATTGCATCCACAAGCCGTATATCAGGGAAACTTCCCTCTGCAAATTTAAATGGGTAGCTTCCATATTTTGCTCCTCCCAAATCAAAGAATAGAACTCCTCTTATTGGCCCAATATCTCCGATGGCTGTATATGTGATGTAGGTAATGGGAAATCTGAACTCAGCATTAAAGAAGAAAGTTTGAGTTCCCAGGATTGCTCTGTAGCCCACACTTCTTATTTCATTATTTCCACCGATATAGCTCAGGAATGGGGTTTTTCCAAAACTCCCATTGTAATATGCGCGGAAGGCCAGAAGAAAATCTCTTCCAATATTTATGTATTTTCTTGCATCCACAGAAATTGAATAGTTGTCTATTTTATGGTCTCCACCAAGAGGAAAAGCTTTCCCAAAATAAAGATTTAAGGTATCTCCGCTAATAGGACCGAAACTTTTAAATCTTGTTGTTTCCCTCACCAACTGAAGGTCTACATTGAAAAATGTTCCAGAATAAAAGAAATATTTCCCGGAAGGAAGTAAAGTCCCTGTATTTTCTTTTATATTCAGAATTCCTGCAGACCCTTCTACTCTATGGTAAAAGTCAAAAGGATAGTAAAAGGTAAAATTGGCTCCTGTAAGCTTTCTTAATACTATGCTTGGGACATAACCGTAATATTGGGGGTAATAATATCCGAAGAAATAGTAAAGCTTATATTGAAAACCATTAAGGCTCCACCAGAGTCTTCTTTTCTGATTTACATATCCAAGATGATAAGATTGATAATAGTAATCGTTGGAAGCATAGAAAAAGAGAGTGTGGTCAGCAAAAATATCAGAGAAGGAAAGATAAGCAGAAGTGAAAAGTCTACCGTCAGTTGAATAAGCAATTGAAATAGGCGTTGTAAAATCGAGGGAAAGCTTCCCAATGCCTTTTCTCAGGCGAATCTTATTCTCCTGGATTTTAGCAGCCGGAGTGGACCAGGCAATTTTCCTCTCTTTTTCTATATATTTTTGTTTTATATCAGGTTCGGTTTTATAGAGACGAAAGTTATTCCTGAAATAGCCGGTAAAATAAATTTCACCATCTTTAAACTGAGGAAAGAAGCATCCTGTTGAGACCCTTGTGTATCGTTTGACCTCCAAGGTTTTTACATTAATTGAGTAGAGGTCAAAACCACCATCCCTGTTGGATGAAAAAATAATATTTTCGTTGTCCACAAAGCTCGGGTTAATATCAACCCCATTTTTAAAAGTAATCTGACGGATATTTGACATTTTTGGAAAATCTGTAATAAAAATATGCTCTTCCTTTCCTATGGTTGCGGTAAAAGCAAGGGTCTTTTCATCCGGAGATATTGCAACTTCTTTTATATAAAAATTGCCAGGTGATAACCTTCTTATCTTTCCATTATCAAGGTTAACCTCAAAGATGAAGGCGTTTTTCTTTTGAAAACCCGTGAATATCACTTTTTTTCCATCGCTGGTAAAAGTTGGAGATGAGGGATTATAAACGTCTTTTAATTTAATTTGTTTAAGCAATTTTCCCTTAAAGGAATCTATTATGAAAAGCCTGTAATATTTTGTTCTTTTTCCAAAAAATGCCATTTTTTCGCCAGTTTTGTTCCATGCGATTCCTCTTCCGGAAGACGGGTCATAACCGAAGCGGATTTTTTGATATTTTAATGTTATGCCAGGGGTAATATTCCTTAAAACCCTTCCGTCTCGCATTGAGATTAAGACAATATCGTAGTCTGCCTGAGAGTAATTAACAGTAAGAATAGCAGCCACCTCTCCCGATGGAGAAAGCTGGTATGAAAATATATAAGTATAGGGAAATTTTGGGGAAATAGCGACCCCATAATCATCTGGCATGTCTCTTCTTAGATACTCTGCGAATCTTTTCCTGAGATAATGCTTAAACTGACTGTGGAAAATTTCTCTCTCCAAATGAAAGGTATTTTTTATAGGATTTGTGTATCTTACAATTCTGTACTTTTTTACCTCCCACCAGAGTTTCCTTACCCCTGTCATACCGTATTTATCTCTTATAAAGTCAAAAAGTGCGTGTCCAAAATCATAGGGTACACGACCGCTACCCCCAATGAGACCCCCTGTTCTTGATATCTGGGGAACCATATCATTGGCTACAGCATCAACAATCGTGACCACGGGGAAAGGTTCCCAATCTCCTGTTGCAAATTCAGCGAAGCCTTCCATCATCCAAAGAGGGACCTGAATCCTGAAGATGGAAGAGGGGGATAGTCCTTCATACAGAATGTAAAATTCAAAAATATGTGTCAATTCGTGATTTATAAGCCTCTTTAACTGGAAAGGAGAAAGGTCTGCAGGAATTACAACCCTTCTTCTAAAGGGTTCTGAAAACCCAAGGATCTCTTCTGGGACGATTCCCGGATAAAGATTGGTCTGTTCAAAGTCAAAATGGTTCTTGTAGTAAATTATAGGGATTTTTTCCTTTATTTCCACCCCTGTTAGAAGCTTTAATTTTTCGTAGCACTGCTCAGCATATGCAGCTATTTCAGGAAGCCTTTCTCTATCATAAAAGAGAATTCTAAAATGTTGAGTGTGGTATTCCTTCCATTTAAAATCGTTGTAAATGACCTTGTTTTTCCCAAAATAAGGGATGAGCTGAGAAAAAACAAGGAATGGAATAAAAATTGCCAGAATTTTTTTCATGGCTTACCTCAATAAGTAGTGAGTCATTCTTATTTTTTGATAGGATACATCTGCCAGGAAGGAAGAAGTTATTCTTTGTAAAACGGCGTAAAGGGCAAAAACAGAAGATTCATATTCTGGAAAATTCATTTTTTCTTTTATACACCTATGATAATCAGCTTTTTTTATACTAAAACAGAGCTCTATATTCAACACTTTTACAGGGACAAGGCTTCCATCTATTCCTCTTTGCAAGATGCTACCTGCAGCCGAGTATTTATCAAACATGTCACTTCTATAGACCTTATAGGCACGGGAAAGATAAGCTTTGTATTCAACCTTTAGCTGGGGATGTCCTTTGCCTTTGAGAACTTTTATGTGTCCCTGGTTCTCAAGCTCATTTTTGAGAAATTCTTCTACCTGTCCCTTAAAGTCCTGTATTTCTACAAGATCGTTTTTGAGAGACTTTTCTTCAACAATAAGATAAATTGAAGTTAGTTTTTCTTTAATTCTTGGGGGCTTCATAACTTCCACTTCTACCCTATAAACGTGATTACACCCCAAAAACAGAAAGATGAGAGTTATAAACAAAAAAGCCCTCTTCATTTCTTTTCTCCCTTTTGTTTTTTTCCCTTTTCTCTATGTTTCTTTGTTAACTCCAGAAATATTGCATAGTTTGAACGGATTTCCCTGTTTGTCGGAGCCAGAGAGAGGGCTTTTTCATAGCATTTTTTAGCATTCTCAAAGTCTCCAAGGGCTTCATATGCGACTGCCATGTTGTTATAAACCTCTGCCGTTTCTCTGTACTTTGCAGCCCTTTTAAATCTGTAGAGGGCTTCCTTCCACAGCCTGTATTTTGCTGACCTTATTCCAAGATCCAGGTTATATTTATAAAAATCAGGACTGCAAAAGGAGAGAAAAAGGAAGGGAAGTAATAGAAGAACAAACCTTTTCATAGTTTCAATTATAGAACAATCCAAAAGGAAAAAAAACAATTTAAGTCCGGTAGATTAATTCCGATTTTTTTTCTCACCTCTTTTTCTTAGTACCTTTCCGGGTGAGCCCACGATAATGCTAAGGGGTTCATACTCATCTTTTAGAAGAGTGTTTGCTCCCACCACGCAACCCCTTCCAAGCCTTGTTCCATCTAACACTACTACAGAGGCTCCGAGCCAACAATCCTCCTCAATTATGATTCCCCTGCTTTCTTTGATCCCCTGTTCTACAATAGGTTTTTCTGGATCTTCAAATTCGTGTTCTCCTCCGGCAACCAGGTAACAGTGCCCTGCAATAAAGGTTAAGTCTTTAATTTTAATTGAGGAATTTGAGTATATTGTAACGTTTGCAGAAACGTTTACTTCATTTCCAATTTCAATAGTGCCCTTTTTGCACGAAAGGGTGGAGTTCCTTGCGAAAAGTGAACCAGAGCCTATTTTTATTTCCCCCTGTTTTGCATCTATCATTACATAATCATCAAAAAAAACATTGTTTCCGATTTCAATATTCCACGGATTTCTTATGATCATGCCTCGCCCGAATACAACCCCTTTTCCAATTTTCCTGAAGAGTGGCTTAAAAAATATCTTTCTTAGAACGTATCCAAGCGCACCAGGGATATTTGTAAAGCAGGTGATAGCGAATTCATAATACAGGAATTTTAATATACCTACTTTTCCGCTTGCCAGTTCTCTGTACTTTTTTAATGCTGAGGATCTTTCCTTCAGAAGGTCTCTGGTCTCTAATGTTTCACGTGAAACATTCATTTTCTATTCCTTAATATCAGCTCCACCAGTTCCCTCAGAGCCCCTTCGCCTCCTTTTGAGCCCAGGATAATTTCAGCCCTTTTTTTTACCTCTTCTACCGCGTCTGAAACAGCTGCTCCAAGTCCTGCCTCATCCATTGCCGGGATGTCCTGAATATCATCCCCGAGGAAAATAGCTTCTCCCTTTTTCAACCCATATTTTTCCATTATCTTTCTCATAATAGGAGCCTTTTCCATAACACCAAAAAAAGCGTCTTCTATACCAAGTTTCCTGGCTCTTTTTTCCGAAGCCCTTGAATTTAGGCCTGAAATTATAGCGATCTTTATCCCTGCTTTTTTTGCCAGATAAACAGCCATGCCGTCTTTCACATTGAAAGTTTTTAATGGTTCATTCATACCTTCGATGTAATAAAGTTTCCCATCTGTCAGAGTCCCATCAATATCTACTCCTATTAATTTTATTTTGCTCAACATCAGAAAAGCTCCGTTCTCCACAGGTCGTGTAAATGAAGCAGGCCTTTTAATCTGCCTTTTTCATCAGGAACAAGAAGACAGGTTATTTTTTTGTCCTCCATAATTTTTAAAGCCTTTGTGGCAAGTTCATCTTCGTCTATAGTAATTGGGTTGAGAGTCATTATTTCCCCCGCCTTCATTTCAGCGATAGATCCGAATCTGAGAAGAGCTCTTCTCAGGTCTCCATCTGTAATTATTCCCACAAGTTTACCTTTGGAATCCACCACAGCGGCTGTACCAAAACCCTTCTCACTCATTATGCCAATCACTTTATGCATAGGGTCATTTTCTTTTGCTATAGGAAGCTCATCCTCTGTATGCATAAGATTTTTTACTTTTAATAGTTTCTTTCCTAATGCCCCACCTGGATGAAAGCGAGCAAAATCGTCCTTTCCAAAGCCTTTTTTTACCATTAGAGCTACTGCCAGGGCATCTCCTATTGCAAGCGCTGCTGTGGTTGATGCGGTGGGGACAACCCCGAGAGGAGGGTCTTCTCTGTCAACTTCTGCATTTATAGTTATATCAGCATGCCTTCCTAAAGTTGAGTTTACGTTGCCTGTTATTGCAATTACCCTCAACCCCAGTCTTTTTATAAAATAGATGAGCCTTTTAATTTCCTCGGTTTCTCCGCTATAAGAAATAGCTATTATTATGTCTTCCTCCTTTATCATGCCCAGATCTCCATGAATTGCATCTGCTGCATGTATAAAAACAGAAGGAGTGCCGGTGGAAGAGAGAGTAGCAGCTATTTTTCTGGCAATTAACCCAGATTTTCCTATTCCAGTTAAAATAACCCTCCCTTTGCATGTGGCAATCTCATCCACTGCTCTTTCAAAGCTCTCTCCCAGCCTTGATCTTACCGTTTTTAGTGCTTCTTCTTCGATTCTGATAGTCTCTTTCCCTGCATCAAGAATGTTCATTTCCTTGCCTCCCAAAGTTTGAGGAGTTTCTTTAGATTTTCCTCAACATTTTCCAAGGGCATTGAATTGGCCCCGTCTGATAAGGCCTCATTGGGTCTTGGATGCACCTCCATAAAAACTCCATCAGCCCCCACCGCTATTCCTGCGCTTGCTATTGTCATGATGAATTCCGGTTCTCCTCCTGACCGGTTGCCAAGCGCCGATGGTTTCTGAACTGAATGGGTGGCGTCAATAACAACAGGGTAGCCAAACTTTCTCATTATAGGGATAGAACGAAAATCAACAACGAGGTTTCCATACCCAAAGAAAGTTCCCCGTTCTATAAGGATGATTTTATTTCCACCACTTCTTTCAATTTTTTCTACCGCTTTTTTCATGTCCCAGGGAGAAAGAAACTGACCTTTTTTAATGCTTACCGGTTTGCCTGTCCTTGCTGCTGAAACAAGAAGGTCTGTCTGTCTGGAGAGAAAAGCAGGAATTTGTATCAGATCGACCACTTTTGCTGCCTTTTCTGCCTGCCAGGGCTCGTGTATATCAGTGGTTATAGGAATGGAAAGCTTATCCTTCAATTCTTTTAGAATTTCAAGCCCCCTCTCTATTCCGGGTCCCCGGAAAGAATCAATGGATGTTCTGTTTGCCTTATCAAACGAAGCTTTAAAAATGTAAGAAATGCCCAATTTTTCCGTTAATTCTTTTAGAAATCCTCCTACTTCCAGAACCAGTTCAAGGGATTCTATTACGCAGGGACCAGCTATCAGGAAAAAGGGCTCTGAGGGAACGTAGATATTGCCAATTTTAAATCTTTCCATCTCTTTTCCTCTTTGCCGCTTTAACAAATTCCACAAAGAGAGGATGTGGATTAAAAGGATTGGATTTAAACTCAGGATGAAACTGACAGCCTAAGAACCAGGGATGGTCAGGCATTTCTATGATTTCAACAAGGCCAGATTCTTTATGTTCCCCGGTAACCTTTAAGCCATGCTTAACAAGGGTCTCCTTATATTCTGGATTAAATTCATAGCGGTGTCTGTGTCTTTCCCATATAACAGTTTTTTTATAAGCCTGAAAGGCAAGGGATGGTTTTTTTATTTCGCACCGGTAAGCGCCAAGACGCATCGTTCCACCGAGCTGGTACACTCCCTTAAGGTTCGGAAGAAGAATTAAAATCTTGTGAGGTGTTGTCGGGTCGAATTCTTCACTATTAGCACTTTCCAGATCAGCAACGTGCCTTGCAAATTCAATGGTAGCGATCTGCATTCCGAGACAAATGCCGAAGTAAGGAATTTTATTCTCTCTGGCATATCTTGCTGCTTCAATCATTCCCTCGGTTCCCCTTTCCCCAAAACCTCCGGGGACCAGGATAGCATAAGAATCTTTAAGATATTTTTCTGCACCCTCTTTTATTATGTTTTCCGCCTCAACCCAGCGTTGTTTAACCTTCACATTATTGGCTATTCCCGCATGAAAAAGGGCTTCGTTTAAACTTTTGTATGAATCTTTTAGCTTTACATATTTTCCTACCATTGTTATTTCCACTTCGTCTTCTAATGTTTTTATCTTTTTCACCAGATTTTCCCATTTCTTTAGGTCCCTGGATCTTGGGGTCAAATTTAACTTTTTGAGGATTTTTACGTCAAGGCCTTCTGCAGCAAAGTTTAGAGGAATTTCGTAAATGGTTTCTACATCCTTTGCGGAGATAACGTTTTCCTCCATTACATTAGCGAAAAGAGCTATTTTTCGTTTGATTTCCATGGGAAGTATGCGGTCCGAACGGGCAAGGACAAAGTCAGGCTGAATTCCTATGGCTCTAAGTTCTTTTACTGAATGCTGGGTTGGTTTTGTTTTTAGCTCTCCTGCGGTGGGGATATAGGGTACAAGCGTTAGGTGAACATAGACAACGTTCCCCTCCCCTTCTTCCAGCCCAATCTGCCTTATTGCTTCGAGAAAAGGAAGGCTTTCAATATCTCCAACAGTTCCTCCAATTTCTATTATAGAGATGTCAACCTTTCCATAAAATTTCCTTATAGCAAGTTTAATTTCATCAGTAACATGGGGAATTACCTGTACCGTTTTACCAAGGTAATCCCCTTTCCTTTCTTTGTTTATTATAGACCAGTATATCTTTCCCGCAGTGTAATTGCTATCTTTGGTGGTTTGTACTGTGGTAAATCTTTCATAGTGTCCAAGATCAAGGTCAGTCTCAGCCCCATCCTCAGTTACGTAAACTTCCCCATGCTGAAATGGACTGAGTGTCCCAGGGTCAACATTAAGATAAGGATCTATTTTTTGCATTGAAATTTTTAGCCCCCAGGATTCCATTAAAGCCCCTATGCTTGCAGCAGCTACACCTTTCCCCAGAGAAGAAACTACTCCCCCTGTGACAAAGATGTATTTAGTTTTCTTCTGCACAGAAAACCTCCTTTGCCAGTTTTAAATCTTCCATGGTATCAACAGAAACCAGTTTTCCATCCCACTTTATCATCTTTATTTTTTCTCCATGAAATATTAATCTCAATTGTTCAAGATCTTCCGATAGCTCCAGGGGAGAGGGAGGTAGCTCGAGATATTTAAAAAGCCCATCTCTTGAGTACCCATAAATTCCCACATGTTTAAAAAAAGGACCCCTGTAAGGAACAGGAACCCTGGAAAAGTAAATTGCGTAATCCTGGCGGTTTAATACAATTTTCACCTTATTAGGATCGTCCTTTTCTTCTTCCCTAAGGCTTGTATAAAGGCTGACAAAGTCTTCTCCATCTTCAAGGGCAGAAGCGATCAGGTCTATAGCCTCTCCTTTAATTAAGGGTTCGTCAGCCTGAATGTTTATGTATGCATCTGCTTTAATTTTCTTAGCCACCTCTCCAACTCTTTCTGTTCCACTTTTGCACTCTTCGGATGTCAAAATTGCTTCCCATCCAGAGGCTTCCACCGCTTTTTTTACGATTTGCGATTCGGTGGCAACCAGTACCCTTGAGATTTTTTTTGCAGTTGAGATTCCCTCCAGAACCCTGATAACCATTGGTTTTCCACAAATGTCTGCAAGTACCTTTCCCGGGAATCGGGTGGAACCGTATCTAGCCGGGATAACCCCTAAAATTTCCATACTTTTTCTATCTCCTTATTAACCTCGTCTTTTGGAAGAACCTTTGCGCTTCCTTTGAAAATAGCCCCTTCTTTTATTGAGAGAACGGGCGTTATTACCTCAGCTTCCAGAACAGCTGAGTCTTCGATTTTTACTCCTTTTTTAGAACAGAGTTTCCCCTTGACTTTTCCGCTTATGGTTATCTCATCAACAAGAACCTCTCCGTTAATTTCTCCATTTTTCCCCACGATTATAGTTGAATTGCTTTTGATTTTTCCCTTTATCTTTCCGTCTATTCTCAGAGGAGACCTCGCAATTATATCTCCTTCAATTTCCGTTCCTTCGTCAATATACCCTCTAAAGGGGGTTTCATTCATCATTCTTCGCCTCCTCTTAGACGCTGGATGATTCTTTCCAGCTCGTCTTTGTCTTTAAAATAGATCTTTAAATATTTTTTGCCCAGCACAACTTTCGTTCCCAGAAACCTTGCAAGTGCCTCTTCTACAACTTTTTGCTCTGAAGGTTTTTCCCCCTTGATTTTTTTTACCGTTTCTTCTACTTCGCGCACACTTAGATTTCTTCTCTTGATCTTTTCAAAAACATCCATCATTCTCTTTGGGTCTTTTATCGAAAGCAAAGCCCTGGCCTGACCAGCATTGATTTCTCCTCGGTGTAAGGCTTCCTTAATTTTTTCTGGAAGTTTCAAAAGACGAAGCAAATTGGTAATAGATGATCTATCCATTCCTGTAATTCCTGCAAGTTCTTCGTGGGTCAAGCTAAATTCTGTTCTGAGTTTTTCCAGGTCTTCAGCTAATTCCAGAGGAGAAAGGTCATCCCTCATTACGTTTTCTACAAGGGTAATAACAGCAGATTCTCTCTCATCTATGTCTTTAATTATAGCCGGGATCCTTTTTAGCCCCGCTTTTAGTGCGGCTCTCCATCTTCTTTCCCCAGCAATTAAAGTGAATGTCCCATCCTCATTTTTTCTTAGAAGAATTGGCTGAAGCACGCCGCTTTGTTTTATAGATTCTGCAAGCTCATCTATACCTGTAAAGTCCCTTCTTGTTTGAAATGGATTTGGTTTTATCTGGGAAACATCCACATAAAAAAGTTCCCCTTCCTTTTCCTCAAGAAGGTCAAGCAATCCCTTTCCTAAACCTCTTTTCATTCTCCCAATAACTCCTTTGCTAAATTTATATATGCCCTGGCACCTTTTGACCTTATGTCATAAAGAATAATGGGTTTTCCGTAACTGGGAGCTTCACTCAGACGAACATTCCTCGGAATAATGGTTTTGAACACTTTGCCAGGGAAGAATCTTCTTGCTTCGGTTTCCACCTGACGGGAGAGAACCGTTCTTTCGTCATGCATGGTTATCAGGACCCCTTCAATATCTAAGTCCGGGTTATAGCGCTTCTGGACTTTTTTTATCATGGATAAGAGGTCTGAAAGTCCTTCAAGGGCAAAATACTCGCTTTGAAGAGGAATAATTACAGAATCGGCTGCAATCAATGAACTTAAAGTAAGATAGCCCATGGAAGGGGGACAGTCCAGGAATATGAAATCAAATTCATTTCTTATTTCCTGGATTTTCTGCTTGAGAAGCATTTCTGCGGACTCTGCAGACATTAGTTCTACTTCTGCTGATAACATTGCTGGAGAAGAGGGGAGAATTTTCAGATAACGAATTTCAGTGGGTTTAATGGCTTCTTTCCAAGTTGCTTTACCAAAGAGAACTTCAATTATACTCCTGTTGTCCCTTCTTTTGTTTAAGCCCGAAGCAGTGGTTGCATTTCCCTGGGGGTCCATATCAATGATAAGAATATGTTTTTCTGCCAGACTTAGCGATGCACCCAGGTTAACTGCGGTCGTTGTTTTTCCAACTCCGCCTTTTTGATTTGCTATTGCTATTATTTTTCCCATTTCTATGAATTATAACCAAGAAAAGGTTATCCTTTCCAGAAACTTTTTTTACCTCTGAATTATACTTTTTTATCTTTTTAAGTTGAAGAATTCTTTCAACTTCGTTTTTCCCGGTAATAAAACAGTACCCTTTTTTTATATTATTACAGTCCTCTCTTACAAAGTCTTCCTTGTTTTTTATTCCCAAACAGGTCAGGTAATCAAATTTTTTGTCGCAGAACTTTTTGTGAAAAAGGAAAAAGTCTCCCTTTAATACTTCTATGTTAGTTAAGCCCAGTTCTTTTATTGCCAGAGTTAAAAACTCATATCTTTTTTTCCTTGGTTCCACCAGAAGAACTTTTTTTTCAGGACTAAGAATTTTTATGGCAAGACCAGGAAATCCAGCGCCTGAGCCTATGTCTACTATTGAGTCGAAGGGTTCGAGGGTTTCCAGCACCTGTTTTGAGAGGAGCCAGAGATAATCAAAGGTTTTTTCAAAACTTTTCCTTGATATTAAATTAAATTTGGCATTTTCCCTTCTCAGGATTTCTCTGAATTTTTCTTCCATCCTCTTATCCTTGCTATTAATAGAGAGAGAGCCGCTGGCGTCATTCCAGAGATTCTCCTTGCTTCACCTATTGTTTTAGGTCTATATTTAGTCAGTTTTTCCTTCAGCTCATTTGAAAGGCCCTCTATAGAGTAAAAGTCTATGTTCTCTGGAATTTTCAGGGATTCCTCTTTTTTGATCCTTTCGGCTATTCTCCTTTCCTTTTCCAGATAACCCTTATAACGAAGCTCTGCTTCAAGGAATCTTTTTTCGTCATTTGTGGAAGGTTTTAATTCCCCGGGTAGAAGAGCTATGACCTCTTGTAGTGATATTTTTCCTGTGGAAAAGAGGTTCTGAGCAGGTTTTCCCTCAATTTTTTGAATAAAAATGTATTCTCTGGCTTTTTCTCTTCTTTCTTTGGATTTCAAAAACTCTGCATACTGCTCGTCATCAACAAGACCGAAATTTCTACCGTAAGGGGTTAGTCTTATATCCGCATTGTCAATTCTAAGGTACAATCTATGCTCTGCTCTGGATGTGAAAAGCCTGTAAGGTTCGTCAACCCCCTGGGTTATAAGGTCGTCTATCATGACCCCTATATAGGATTCTTCCCTTCTTAGAACAAAGGGAGGTTTACCCTTGAGTTTAAGGGCAGAATTAATACCTGCAATAATTCCCTGTCCTGCAGCCTCCTCGTAACCAGAGGTTCCATTGATCTGGCCAGCCAGGTAAAGGTTTTCAATCAATTTTGTTTCCAGAGTGTGATATAGTTGAGTGGGCTGGACGAAGTCATATTCAATTGCATAGCCAGGTCTCATCATCACGGCATTTTCAAGCCCTGGTATTTTTCGCATCATTTCTTCCTGTACCTCGTAAGGCAGGGACGAAGATAACCCATTGGCGTAGACTTCTTTAGTGTCAATTCCCTCGGGCTCAAGAAAAATATGATGCCTTTTATGGTGCGGAAATTTAACTATTTTGTCCTCTATTGAAGGACAATATCTCGGGCCAATTCCAATAATTCTTCCGCTATAAAGAGCAGAGCGATGAAGATTTTCCCTTATTATCTTGTGAACATTTTCATTGGTATATCCCAGATAGCATACAATTTTATTCTCAAGGAGATGCTTTGTTCTGAAGCTTAAGGGAACCGGGTCTTTATCTCCCTTCTGCACCTCAAATTTAGAATAGTCAATGGAATCCGCATGGATTCGCATGGGAGTGCCGGTTTTGAGTCTTCCAATTTGAAAACCGAGATTTTTGAGGTTTTCTGCAAGTTCTATGGAAGCAGGTTCGTTTGCTCTGCCTGCGGGGTAGTTTCTTTCACCTATATGAATGAGCCCGTTCAAGAAAGTCCCGGGAGTCAGGATTACAGCTTTAGATTTTATCTTTGTGCCGTCCAGCAATTCCACTCCCGCAGCTTTTCCCTCTTTCACAATGATTCCTGTGGCTATCCCCTGATAAATAATTAGATTTTTAACCGTTTCAAGATAGTGTTTCATATGGAGTCTATAACACGCTTTGTCCTCCTGTGCCCTGGGAGACTGGACAGCCGGGCCCTTTTTTACATTTAGAAGCCTGAAATGAATTCCACATTTGTCCCCCATCCATCCCATAATGCCACCTAAAGCGTCTATCTCTCTTACAAGCTGTCCCTTCGCTGTACCTCCAATTGAGGGATTGCAGGACATCTGAGCAATTGTTTCAAGATGAATTGTTAGCAACATAGTTTGAAAGCCAAGACGGGCGGCAGCATGAGCTGCTTCTATTCCAGCGTGTCCGGCTCCCACTACAACTATATCTACATCAATCATTTTCCTATGCAAAACCTAGAAAAAATGTTTTTCAATATTTCCTCGGAGGAGATTTTGCCAAGAATCTCTTCCAGGGATTTGATTGCTCCTCTAATTTCTTCTGCCACTATTTCCTCTGTTTCGTGGTTCCTGATCATTTCAGAAGCCTTTTCTATGTGAGAAAGAGCTCCTTCAAGAAAGGCTTTTTGTCTTGAATTTACATAAATTTCCTCTTGGGTAGATGTACCAGAAAAGCACTTCCACAGAGTTTCTGTTAATTCTTCAAGATTTTCTCTTTTTTTAGCTGAAATTTTAATAATGTGACCATTACCTAATTTTTTTATGTCCTCTTCTGAGATAACCTTTTTGAGGTCTATTTTGTTTAAAACAAACACTTTCCTTTTATTAGAAACAATCTCTGCCAGAGCTCTGTCGCTCTCATCAATTGGTGAGGAAGCATCTAGAAGGAAAAGAACTCCGTCAGCTTCCTCTATTAATTTCAGAGCCCTTCTCATCCCTTCCTTTTCAATTTCATCAGATGGCCTTGGGTTCATCCCTGCAGTATCTGTAATGAGAAAGGGAACCCCCTTTACAATTATTCTTTCCCTGAGGAAATCTCGGGTAGTTCCAGGAATTTCTGTAACAATGGCTCGTTCTTCCTCAAGGAGAGCGTTAAAAAGAGAGCTTTTTCCTACATTTGGTTTTCCAACAAGGACAAGCTTTATCCCTTCAAGGAACTGTCTTCCTCTATCAAAAAGTGCGATAAGAGAATTTATTTTTTCCTTTGTGTTTTTTAAAGCTTTTTCCACTTCCTTAAGATCAATCGAGATACCCTCCTCAGGAAACTCTATTTCGGTCTCAAGCAATATTGCAAGGTTGAGTAGTTCCTCCCTGAGAGTCTCTATTCTTTTCGAAAGGCCGCCTTCTAATTGAGAAAAAGAGAGCTTTACTCCCCTGTAGGATTGAGCTTCTACTAATTCCTCTACTGCCTCAGCCCTTGGAAGGTCCATCTTTCCATTGAGAAATGCTCTGTATGTGAATTCTCCCGGGTTTGCCTGTCTTGCGCCGGATTTTATTGCAAGTTCTACGATTCTCCAGGCTACGATAGGGTTTCCATGACAGGTTATTTCCACCATGTCCTCACCTGTATAGGAGTTAGGAGCTTTATAATAAATGAGAATCCCTTCGTCGAAGAAGCTTCCTTCCTCAAAATCATAAAGTTTTCCGTAGGTTGCCTTACGTGGAAGAATTTTTCCTGCAGGTTTGAAAAGCCTCTTTGCTATTGAGAGAGCCTGATCCCCGGAAAGCCTTACCATTGCAATAGCCCCTTTCCCCTGAGGCGTTGAAGGGGCCACTATAGTATCATCCATTTTTTATCTTTTTAATTTTTATTCGCTTTATGTAGCCTTCTCCCTCGCTTTTACTTGAAACTCCTTCCAAGGAGTTTACTACCATGTGGATGATTCTTCTTTCGCTGGGTTCCATAGGGAAAAGCATTTCTTCTTCCCCTGTTTTCTTAACCCTCTCAGCCACCTTTTTCGCAAGGCGTTTAAGGTAGGCCTCCCGTTCTTTCCTGAATCCGCTGGAATCCGTTACAATCCTTTTTCCAATATAAGGAAAAAGCCGATTGAGTAGATATTGCAGGTCATTGAGCAATTCTCCGTAGTTTTCGGTGAAGATGAACGAGTCATCTCCTGTATAATTTACTGTTAAAATATCTCCCCTTTCTTCCTGGATCTGGAAATCTCCATTAAGAGAGAGTTTTTCCTTAAAAAAGTGCAGAAAATCTTTCAGCTTTTCTAAGTCTTCTTCGTCCTTTATCCAGGCCTGAATGTGAATTTTTCGTTCTTTCCCATAAAAGGATGTTTTCTCCTTTATTACCCTGTATACCAGCTTCTCCCTCGGGACTCCGAAATATTCTTCAGCTTCCCCCAGGGCGAAATCAAGGTCCTTTCCGCTGAATTCCTTTTTTTCACGATGTTTCATGTGAAACCTCTAATGTTTTTAGATATTTATTAACAATGTATTGCTGTCCTATTGAAAGGAGATTATAGGTAAACCAGTAAAGAACAAGTCCTGCAGGGAAAGAAGCAAAAAGGAAAGTAAAAAATCCAGCCATAAGAATTGCCATTAATTTTTGCTGAGAAGGGTTGCTTCCTGATGGAGTCATCAGCTGCAGAACAAGCTGACTGATTCCCATTAGCACAGGAAGAATATAATAGGGGTCTTTTGCAGAAAGGTCTTTTATCCACAATATGAAGGGTTGCTGCCAGAGTTCTACGGCAGCTGTCAAAAGGCTGAAAAATGCCCACAATATTGGAAGCTGCAACAATAAAGGCAGGCACCCTGAAGCTGGATTAACCCCTTCTTTTTTATAAAGCTCCATAAGCTCTATGTTCATTTTTTTCTTTGTTTCCGGGTCAGCTCCTTTATATTTTTCCTGAATTATTTTTATCTTGGGTTGAAGCTTTTGCATTTTGTACATACTGATGGAACTTTTGTAAGTGAGAGGATAAAAAAGGAGTTTTATAAGAATGGTTAAAAGAATTATTGCGAACCCATAATTCGGTATGGTGTGTTCATAAAGCCACTTCATTGCTCTTAGTGTGGGAACTCCGATGAACCAGAAAAGGCCAAGCCTTACTGTTTTTTCTGTTTTTTTGCCTATTTTCCTTAAAATGAAATAATCCTTAGGACCCAGATAGATTTTCTCTGGTGAGGTTGCAGCCAGATATGAATTACCATTAATTTTGATAACTTTTCCTTTTGTGGAAAAGAACAGAGCTATAAAATATCTGTTTTCATATCCCATCCACTGGGAAGACGAAATGTCCTGTTCTTCCTTTTCTTTAAGCCTTTTGACTGAATTACCAGCAAGAAATACTATATCTCTTTTTTCCATCTGGCTCTTCGGGTCACTGCTTATTGGCGCCATTGCAGGGCCCCAGAGAATATAGTCTTCTTGGATTCCGTTCTTTACTACAAGAACCTTTGATATCAACTGATAAGGTTCTTTATAGGTAAACTCCTTTAAAACATAATTGGCATCGTCTTTCTTTAAAAGGAATACGAACTTATCACCTTTTTTTGTATATGAATAAATTGAAGAATTTGCCCAGAGGTCGAACTCTGGATCTCCAGTATAAATTGAAAGAGGAGCTGGTTGGCCGTTAGGGACCATTTCCAGAAGATTTCCATCTCTTCTGTATTTCTTTAGCTTCCAGCTCTTTAAAGCAGCTCCTTTAGTAGTAAATGAAAAGATAACCAGAGAATTTTCTTTCCTTATTTCGATCTCTTCATTTTTTAGTTCTTCTTCTGGAACAATTTTAGAAACAGGTGGGGGAGCGGGTGTGCTTATATTCGGGGCAGGTTGCTTTCTAAGAGTTTCTTTAACAGGCTGCTCCACTTTAGTTGGTTTTACCTGTGGTTGGGAAACATTCTTCTTACCAAAGAAAACCTGGTAACCAATAATTATTAAGGTTGAAAGCACGATAGCTAAAAGAAGTCTCAATTCATCACTTTTCATTTTTCTCTCCTATGGAACAGGGTCATATCCCCCGGGATTCAGGGGATGACATCTTGAAATTCTTTTCACAGAAAGAATTCCCCCTTTGATGACCCCGTATTTTTTTATGGCCTCTATTGAATATTGCGAGCATGTTGGAGTAAATCTACAGGAAGAAGGGAAAATAGGCGAAATTAAAAGTCTATAAATTTTAATTAGATAGACTAATATGTACTTCATTTAATTTTCTCCAGACAGGACCTGAAAGTTTTCCTGATGTCTTCAAACTCTGCAGACTTCAACTCCTTTTTTAAATAAACAACAATGTCTATCCCAAGATCTCTCCTTTCTTGGCGAAAAATTTCTTTCATTAATCTCTTTCCTCTATTCCTTTCCACTGCATTTCCAAATTTTTTGTTAACCACAACAGCAAAACGATCATATCCCTTCTCGTTTTTTCTCCATATAAAGGAAAATAAAGGAGTTTCTATTCTTTTCCCCTTCTTAAATACTCCGATTATTTCTCCAGATTTTTTAAGTCTTCTTTTTTCAGTAAAGGAAAAATCAAGATGGGGCAAGCCTCCACCTGCCCTTTTTCCTTCTTCTTTTAATAACAGCTCTTCCACCTTTTGTCCTCATTCTAACGAGAAAACCATGTGTGCGTCTTCTTTTTCTCCTATTTGGCTGAAAGGTCCTCTTCATCTTTTCCTCCGAAGGACTAATATTACTAAATTATATCCCTTCAGTCAAGGGGAAAAAAGCGCACCAGGGAATCGGATAAAAAATATAATAAGTTAAATTGTTCCTGCCCTCCCGTCTGCTCTTGGGTCAGCAATTGGGATATATTTTCCCTTCCATAGGTATATCCCGTTAACGTCTCCTATTCTGGTTCTTAATTTTATTGAGAACCCCTCATTTTTAAGAAAATCGAGGATAGTCCTGGAAAAACCCCTTTCCGCAAAAAGAGTATCAGGCATCCATTGATGATGGAGCCTTTGAGAATAAACAGCTTCCCAAGGGGTCATGCCAAGCTGATAAATGTTAAGTATTACCTGAACCACAGAGTTTGGTATAGTCGTTCCGCCAGGGGCTCCGAGTATCGCTTCAACTTTTCCATCGTTAACAACGATTGTAGGAGTCTGGGAGGAGAGCATCCGTTTTCCCCCTTCTATATAATTTGCCTCGGACCCTATTGCTCCGAATTGATTGGCAAAACCCGGAGTGGAAAAATCGTCCATTTCGTTGTTAAGAAGGAACCCGGCTCCCTCAACGACTAAGCCGCACCCAAAAAGACTGTTGATGGTGTAAGTATTGGATACAGCAATTTTACCGTCAAAAACGGAAAAATGGGTGGTTTCTGTACTTTCGTGCTTGAAAGGATTAAAATCAAATTTTGTGAGCGGTATAGGCTTAAATAATTTTATTCGCTCTATTTTTTCGCGGAGATAAATTTCGCTTCTTATTCCCTTAACCGGAACCCTTGCAAAATCAGGATCTCCCATAAACTTCGCCCTGTCGAAAAAGGCGAGCCTCATAGCCTCAACAAGCGTATGGTAGTAAATAGGAGTGGGAGTATGGAGTTTTGATTTTTCCATTATGCTCAGAATTGTTCTTAAAATTAGACCTCCACTGGATGGCAGGGAGGATACAAAAACTTTTCGACCTGCGTAGTTTATTATTTCAGGTGCTCTCCATTTTGGGCTGTAATTAATAAGGTCCTGATAGGTTATGAGACCACCGTATTTTTTCATGGTTCTTATTATTAACCTTGCAGTGCGTCCCCTGTAAAAACCATCCTTTCCTTTTTTAGCAATGAGTTTTAAGGTTTTAGCAAGGTCTTTCTGAACTATTATTTGACCGGATACAGGTGGTTTTCCTCCAGGAAGAAAGATTTTAGCAGTTTCAGGAAATCGGGAAAGGACATCTCTTTTCTTATAAAACCTTTTTTCCTGAAAAGAGCTGAGACGGAACCCTTTTTCTGCGAGAGAAATCGCTGGTTCAAGAACTTTTTCCAGGGGCAGTTTTCCAAAAATCCTGTGAGCTTCTAAAAGTCCAGCCACAGTGCCAGGTACCCCTGCAGCAAGCGCTCCTATAAGGGTTTTTTCTCTTGAGAAATTTCCATTCTCAATGTACATATTCCTCGTGGCAGAGGCTGGAGCAGTTTCTCTATAATCAAGAAAATATGCCTTTTTCCCATCCCAGATAACCATGAACCCCCCACCCCCGATATTTCCAGCAGAAGGGTATGTAACAGCAAGGGCAAAACCCACAGCTACTGCTGCATCTACGGCATTTCCCCCCTCTTTTAGAATTTTAAGTCCTGCTTCTGTTGCATAATAATTGTCAGAGACAACAGACTCGCCAAATAAAAGGGCGACAAATAAAAAAAGCACTGAGATTTTTCTCATTTATCCTCCTGTGCTATTCTATATCAGGATGAAAAAAGTTTTGTCCTTTTTAATTATAGTAACAATTTTATTTTCCGCGCAGAAAGGGAAGGAAGATGAGAAAAAGGCTCTTCTGATAGGTGGTGCTGCTATTATTCTTGCCCTGCCCCTTGACCGGACGGTTAGAACTCTGGCAACCGAGAAAGAAAGTGCGTTTGCAGATGGTATTGCTGAGTTTTCAAATTATTTCGGAGATGGAAGGGTTCTTGTTCCTTTTATTGCGCTTACTGCAATCGATGGTCTTATTTTAAGTGATAAAAAGCTTGTAAGAACTTCATTAGAGGCTGGAGAAAGTTTTATTATAGCAGGCACTATTGCAAATGCAATAAAGACTATAACAATGAGGAAAAGACCTTCTGTTAGTGAATCTCCTTTTTCCTTTTCTTGGGGAAATAGAAGTTTTCCTTCAGGCCATGTTACTGTTGCCTCTGCGGTATCAACGATTTTCGCCCGGGAATACAATTGCAAGACATTTTATTTAATCCCAGTTCTCACCTCCTTCGCAAGGATAAGAAAAAATGCTCACTGGCTTTCTGATACTATAGCCGGCTTTACTCTGGGTTATGTGGTGGGCTCTTATGTTGTAAGAAAAAAGGGCTTTTTTGCCATATATCCAACAATGGATGGTTTTGTTATAACTATTGGAATAGGAGGGAAAAATGCTTCCAGCTTTTGAATGGAAAGGAGATTATCTTTTACTTCTTGATCAGCGCCTTCTCCCGTGGGAGGAAAAATACCTTGAGCTGAAAACTCTTGAGGAAGTTGCGATATCAATAGAAAAGATGATGGTAAGGGGAGCACCAGCTATAGGATGTGTTGCTGCATATGGTGTTGTTCTTGCAATGAAGGAAGGGAAGGGCCTTGAGGAAGCTATAGCAAGACTTTCCAGAACAAGGCCAACTGCCGTAAATCTTTTCTGGGCCCTGGAAAGAATGAGACGAGCTGCAGTGAATATAGAGGAGGCAGAAAAGGAAGCCATAAACATAGAGAGGGAAGATTATCAAGCAAACGTAAAAATGGGAGAGCTTGGTTCTGAACTGATACCTGAAGCGGTAAATGTCCTTACTCATTGCAATGCAGGCGCCATTGCAACCTCAGGATATGGAACCGCAGTTGGTGTTATAAGGAAAGCCTGGGAAAAGGGGAGGGTAAAAAGAGTCTATGTGGATGAGACAAGACCATATCTTCAGGGAGCCCGACTTACCACTTGGGAGTTTTTAAAGCTGGGGATCCCCACCACTCTTATAACTGATAATATGGCAGGATTCTTTATATCGAAGGGAGAAATTGGAGCAATCGTAGTTGGAGCAGACAGAATTGCTGCAAACGGAGATGTAGCTAATAAAATAGGGACCCTTACCCTTTCCGTCCTTGCAAAGGAATATGATATTCCATTTTTTGTGGCAGCTCCAACTTCTACTCTTGACCTTTCAATTTCTTCAGGGGCTGAGATTCCCATAGAAGAGAGAAGCAAGGATGAAGTTTTATATATAAATGGAAGGAATATAGCCCCTCTCAATGTGGATGTGCGCCATCCAGCCTTTGATGTTTCTCCTGCGGAAAATATAACTGCGATAATTACTGAAAAAGGGATAGCCTACCCTCCCTATGGGGAAAGTTTGAGAAAAATTATGGAGGGACGATGATAATTGCTATTGATGTTGGGAATACCAATGTTGTAATAGGTGGCTTTGAAAAGGAAGAATTGAAATGGAAATGGAGGATATCATCCCATCAGGAAAGAACCCCTGATGAATGGTGGTTCTTTTTAAAAGAGATAATTCTTAATCCCCCTGAAGGGGTGATAATTTCATCTGTGGTGCCGAATATTTCAAAAAGCCTCAAAAAATGTTTTGAGAATCACTATGGAGTTTCCCCTTTATTTCTCGCACCAGGTATAAAAACAGGCCTTCCTATTTTGTACGACCCACCTACAGCCGTCGGTGCAGACAGAATAGCCAATGCTGTAGGCGGAATAAAAAAATATGGAGCTCCACTTATAATCGTTGATTTTGGAACAGCTATTACCTTTGATGTTATATCAGAGAAAAAGGAGTATCTGGGAGGCCTGATTTTCCCGGGAATATCTACTGCCTCGGAGGCTCTTTTTAAAAGCGCAGCAAAGCTCCCCAAGGTTGAGCTTTCTTCGCCAGAGGGGGAAGTAATTGGTAGAAACACGATTTCAAGTATAAGAAACGGGATTTTTTATGGCTTCAAGGCAATGGTGGATGGAACAATACGGGAGTTGAAAAAGAGTATAAAAAACCCGCGTGTAATAGCTACAGGGGGAGAAGGTGAGGAGATTTCCTCAGCTTCTCAGGAGATAGAAGCTTACGATGGCGATCTAACACTTATTGGTCTGAAAAATATATATGAACTCAATAAATAAAGAAAAATTTTTTCAGCAAATAGAGTCGACATGGAGAAGGTGGAGCCGTTTCCTATTTCTTTCTCCCAAAGATATGGTGCTTCTGGAGGAATTGTGGGAGGAGAAAATACCTCTGGATGTCATTATAAAAAGTGTGGAAGAAGGATTTACTTCGGTTTTCAGACGAAGAAGAAAAAGAATGATAACCCTGTCCAGCCTAAAAAAAAGAATTTACAGAGAAAACGAAAGAGCAATTGAAAGGAAGGCAGAAACTGGAGTGAGATGGGAAAAATCCATAAAGGTGGAAGGCGAAATAGGTAAGCTTCTAAAGGAAGGTCTTGCTGTGCTTGAAGCAGGAAATTCTGAAAGGGCTCTTGAAATCGAAGACAAAATAACCGAAAAATTGTGGACAGAAGCTTCAGAAGAGGAACGGGAAGAAGAACTTTTGTGGGCAATGGAAAGAGTAAGAACATTAAAACTGCCTGATGAAGCAAAAAGGGAAATAGCGTTAAAGGGCGCTAAACGCCGCCTGAGAGAAAAAAAGAAAATTCCCTTTATTTTCTGAGTTCTTGCAGTTTTTTCTGGAGGAAGTCATCATCAGCTGGAGGATAGGAACGGTAGAAGCTTTCGAGTTCGTCTATTCTCTGTTCCGCTTCATTTGTTTTTCCTTCTTTTTTCAGGAGCCTTATCCTTGCCTCAAGCAAATGGGGATGAGTTGGGTTATAGCTAAACCCGTCTTCCAGTGTTTTTTCTGCCTGTCTCAAAAGCCCTAGCTTTATTTCTGCCAAACTCTTTTGTGCGGTAAAAAAGGCTCTCTCAAAGGGAGTGGTCCAGTATCCAAGTTTTTCCTTTATCTCCATGAGTTTATCGTAATATTTTAGTCCCTTTTTATCTCCCCTGTGAAGCAGACATTCTCCCATAGCATGAAGAAAGTATTTGTAAATCGGGAAGTAGTTTTCCTTGTCTATCTTGTTTTTTTCCACAATTTTTTTCATCCACTCGGCCTCTTTGCATGCCTTTTCTATTTCTCCTCTTTTCAGGTAAATCATGAAAGCAACCCAGTGAAGTTCTGGGATTATCTTGTGAGGATCCTTTGGGTTATAGAGCTTCTTTGCCATTTCAATATCTCTCACCGCGCCCTTAAGCCCAAGCGTTCCCCTGAAATATGCCCTTTGAATGTAAGTTCTTGCCAGATTTTTTCTTGTTTTCTCCATTCCCATGTAAGTTCTGTTATAAGCAAAGGCCTGTTTTATTGCTCCTTTTAAAAACAAAATGTCTGCTATACTACCATAAACCCAGTCAAGAGAAGGGTCTCTGGCAAGAGCGGTTTCTTTATTTGTGAGTGCTTCCAGGTAGTTTCCTGAATAGAAATAACCGTCTCCAAGGGAATCAAAGGCATTTGCAACATCAGTTATGCGTTTGTATTTCTCAAAATACTGAATTCCATCCAGATGGCGTCCAATATAAAGGAAACTGTATCCTGCATGGTTTAGGGCTGGAGGAAAGTCAGGCTTTATTTCAAGAGATTTACTGTAATAATCAAGAGCTTTTCTGGGACAGGCCCTGTGAAAATAAGCCTCTGCCAGGTTGTAGTATGAGTATTTGTCTCCTGGAAGTCTCTCTGCTATTTTTTTTAGATATTTCACCTTTGCTTTGAAGTCCATGTCCAGCTCAGCTTTAAGGGCAAGGATCCTGTAGAGGTCCAGATCCTGTAAGTTTCCTCTTTTAATAAGAGCTGCGTTGATTTCCTTGCTTGCTCCTTCTATATCATCAAGAAACAGGAGAACTTCAGCATTTAAATAATGAGCAAGGGAGAATTTGGGATCGAGCTTTAGGGCAAGGCTTAAATTCTTCTTTGCCTCTGAAATTGAAAGTTTTTCCCAGGCGAGAGATGCCTTTAGAAAATAGGAAAAAGCAGAGAAGTTATCAGTGAGCATTTCTCTTAAAGGAGTTTTTTTTGTAAACTGAATGTTCATAAGCCTTGCTATTTTTTCAGTAAGTGAGTCTATCTGGAAAGAGAGAAGAGATTTTTCCCCTTCACCAGAGGTTGTTATGGGGATATTCCTGTTTTTGAAGGAAAGGGAAGCCTCAGTAGTGAACATTTTTCCATACTTTTTTATATTTCCTGAAATTACCCCAATAATGTTATATTTTGAAAAAAGCTCCTTTTCGCTGTATTTTCTTCTTAGGTCACCGTAAGTTTCCTCATCTATTACACTTACTTTTTGTAGCAGGAGAAGTTTCTTTTTTAACAGGTATGAAATTGCTTTTGCTGTCTCCTCATTAATGCCCTTTTGAACAGTAAAATCTCTTACAACGATGTTTTTTAATGAATTGCTGTGTTCCTTCATTTTAAAGAAAACAAAGGTAAGTGTAAGAATCAGAATAAGTGCTGCTAAAAAGGGTGATATTCTTTTTAGTTTAAGGGAAAAGGTCTTCCCGGATATTTGAGTGGTAGGAGAAATGGCCTGAGGGGAGGTGCCTTCTATTTTACTTAAAGCATCCAGAAGCTCTTTTCCGTTTCGGAATCTTCTGAGAGGGTCTTTTTCCAGACATTTTTTTATAACTATGTCCACTTCACTGGGTATTAATTCGATAATTGTGGAAGGTGGATCAGGATTTTCATGAAGAATTTTGAAAAAGGTAGAGCCTGTATCTTCGCCCCTAAAGGGATTTTTTCCAGTGACCATTTCGTAAAGGACTACCCCCAGGGAAAATATATCCGTAGCAGGAGTGAGCTTTTCTCCTCGACATTGCTCGGGTGACATGTAAGCCAGTGTTCCCACTACAGTATCTGCTGAAGTGAGTGATTCGTCCTTTTCATAAAATTTCGCAAGGCCAAAATCCAGTATTTTTACAGTTCCATCATCGGTGATCATAATATTTGCAGGTTTTATATCCCTATGAATTATTCCCTGGCTGTGTGCGAACGCAAGAGCTGAGGCCATTTGTCTTGCATAGTTCATGAATACCGGAAACGGCAGGTTTTTCTGTTCTCTTAAAATTTCTCGTAAATTTTTTCCCCTGATAAATTGCATAACAATAAAATTAATGTCATCGCTTTCGAAAATTTCGTGAATTATACATATATTTGGATGCTCTAATTTTGAGGCTGCCTGAGCTTCTCTCAGGAATCTTTTCCTGGCCACTTCATCGTTTCTAAGCTCCAGGGGAAGGATTTTGATGGCAACGGTTCTCTCAAGCTTCAGGTCAAGCGCCTGGTATATTACTCCCATTCCTCCTTTTCCAATGAATCTTTCTATTTTAAACCTTCCATTTATAATTTCACCAGGCTGGAGATTTTCTATGTTGCGAAGAGGGAAGCCACATTTTTTGCATGTAAACCTATTGTCTGGGTTTTCACGTCCGCAGAGTGAGCACTTTATCATTTTTCCTTTTTAACCTTTATCTTTGGTTTTCCCTGCGAAAAATCTATCTTCAATTTTAATTCCCTGGCCTGCTTATGTTTAGGTTCTAATTGTTTTCTCATTTTTTCTATAAATTTTTCCCTTGGCATAAAGTGTGTGCCTCTTAATTGGGATTCCTTCTGGGCTCTTTCGTAAAGTTTCTCCAGAGCTTTTTCAAGAGGTTCTTCCTGCTTTACAGAAACCCATTCTTCTAAAGCAGTTTTTTCTTTTTTAATGGAAGGTCCCATAATAAGTTTCCCGGAGAGGTCCCTCACCAATGTCCCTTCTT
>Ga0190332_1000015_pt1 | contig 35474 bp, 69 predicted proteins | sample 48720456_MG_FD_161679 | JGI IMG/M metagenome (GOLD analysis project Ga0190332, IMG submission 161679) | Hydrothermal vent sediment bacterial communities from Southern Trench, Guaymas Basin, Mexico - 4872-04-5-6_MG | ecosystem: Environmental > Aquatic > Marine > Hydrothermal vents > Sediment ... | reverse complement strand
TATACTACAATATCAAATATGGAAATTCGTTCACCAGTAAGTTTTGCGAATAAAGGATTTGTTTATCTTTATCCGAATGAAGCGAATAAGGTGTTTATAGAATATAAAAATCTCAATAGCGATGCTACTATGAAATTAAAATGGCGTGATGCTTATTTATGATAAGAAGAAAAAGAACTCGTGCGATATGTGGAATAGCAATTTGTGGTTATACAATTTGTGGCGATATTTCATATTATCTACCTACTGTTTCTTCTTCTGATATAAAAGGAGTTGCACAAATAACTACTCCTGATGGTTGGTTTACTTATTTCTTTCCACTTGTTAGAGCTGAAGTTATTCTCAATCAACCTTATACTGATGATAGTGCTACAATTACCATAGTGCATAATGGACAGCTTCTTATAGATTCAGACGTAAGTATTCATCTTGGTAAAGGATTGAAGAAAGTAGTATTCATGGGCAAAATAAAAAGCGAAACTCAACGTACAATCATGGGTAAAGGCAACATCATGTCTGAATTGAATTGTGTATCTCGATTTGATGAATTAGCACATCGTTACTTAAAAGAAGGAGACCAAAAGGATTATCATGGTACGCTTTCAGAAGTAATACAACAATTTATAGCTGTAGCAGGCATGGATATAGAGAATAAATCAGCTAATGATGCTGATATGGTAGATTTGAGTTTCAAATATTGGGAATTATCATTGTTAGACTGTTTATATAGAATACTTGGTGATAAATGTATGCTGTATCTTGATGGTAATACATTAGTGATAGAAGATAAGAGCGATGAAATAAAATATACTATAGATAAGAATTCAAAAATAACAGATATAAATGTAGAAACTTCACAAGAAGATAGTTACAGAAGGTGTCACGTGCGGGGTGCTAAGATAGGAGAAGACAGCGCAGGGAATGCAATTTATGTAACAGGAGACGCAGTAGACGAAATGGCTACTTCTAATAAGGAAATATATATAGAAGATGATACAATTCTTACTGAATGGGATGCAAGACAGAGAGCAGAACGAGAGTTAAAAACAAGAAATGAATTAACAGATGCAATAGAGATTACACTCGGAGATTTAGTTTATCCAGTATTTGGTAAAGTAAGAGTGAATCTTCCAGGAATTGCAAAAATTCTTGAATTAAAATCATTGAGATATATATTAGATGAAAATGGTTTATTCACTACATTATACTTAGGAAGAAGCTATAAATCTTTAAGTACAATATTTAGGAGTTTAAAATAAAATGGCTGATTTAGATGTTTGGAAAGATTATGTTACAGTTATAAATGCAGCGAGATTGAATGCTATAAGAGATCGTATCATTACAAATGAAGGTAACATTTCATATCAACAAACATTGATAAATGCAAATACCACGAGTATTTATACCAATTCTAATAACATAGCTAATCTTTCTGATATTAAGCTTTCGCGTGATGGCTCACAACCAATGACAGGTACATTCTTTTGTCCTTTTGGAATAAAAACTAATACGATTGGTCCTTATTCGGGATATACACTCGAATGTATTGATAATCTAAAAGTTGATGGAGATGTAGTTGGTGATTCAATTAATGGTCTTGATTTGAGGGGAGAGGATGTTACAGCTCCTGCCAAGATTCAATTGATGCCGGGAAATGCCGGCAAGATAGTAATAAGCACAGGTACACCCCAACTGTATTTGATACCGCGTATCGAAATTCCTGGAGGTGCCGAAAATGTTGATATTCAAATCAGGAAAGCTAATTTGGTACCGACTATCGATGGTGATCAGAATTTAGGGAGTGTAGATTATAGATGGAGAGAAATTTATGCTGTACGAGGTCATTTCGATTCAATTGATATTTCACAAAATATGCCCTTCTATCTTGAAAATCCATCTTCAAGCGATAAATACTTATTAGGTGCAGGCACAGTTTCTACAATGTATCAATTTAATACCACAGTGACTCTTATAGGTTATAAACTCATGATGCTAACTTCAGCCTCTAACGGTTATATTAAAGTAACAATTGATGATGCTAAAGGATGGAATTATGAAAAGACCTACAGTTTAGGAAGTGCAGGTGGATATAGGTATAATGAAAGTTTCATACATATAATTGAAACAGATAATGGCATACAATTAAAAATATCAAATTGTAGTCAAATATCTTCAACTTCGATTGTATTGGAATATAAGTAAGGAATGAGTAAGAAATCATCAGTTGATTCTAATAATTATTATTTGTATCCTGAATGGTTTGAAGGAGGCAATCAATCTCAGCCTTCTACATCTTCTTATAGCTATCCTACTTTAGAATATATCTGGAGTAATGCAGTAAGATTAACTCGTACTGTTCATTCTAATTTACAAGATGAAATAGAATATCTTGAGAAGAATATTAGTGGTGGCGGTGGGAGTTGCAATTGTTCAGAATTACAATACGGAATAGATAAAAATTCAACAAAAATTTATTATAATTCAGTAAATATCACATCAAATGCAAATAAGATCGAAAATCTAAGTACTGTAAAGCTTTCTCGTGATGGCTCACAACCAATGACAGGAGAACTAATATGTAACGCAGGTCTAAAAACTAATACACTAACTACAGTATCGGGAGATGCTATTACCTGTGATAAAGACCTTCAAATAAAATCTCGTTTATGGAGTGATGATGCTTTAATAGTGGGATGTGGGGGTCCTTCAGACGAATATTCCCAAATCAAGTTCGATTATGGTGACTTTTCTTTATTGACACCTGATGATATAGGTGTACCAATTGAAAGGATATTCATTTATGGTGGAGCAGATCACAGTCTGATACTCGTGAAAAATGCGGATGTCTACCCTGGAACAGATAATAAGTGGGATTTGGGTTCGGAATCTTATAGGTGGGGTACTATTTATGCCGTTAAAGGTAACTTTTCAAGCACTATTGTACCAGATGCCATACTCACAAATAGTGCTAACATATCTGATTTAGATGCACGAGTAGACTATCTCGAAGAAAATCTAAGTACTTGCAACTGTTCAGCATTACAATTTGGCATAGATTCGAACACAACTAAGATAGAAAATTTAAGTACAATAAAACTCTCACGAGACGGATCGCAAACAATGACTGGTCTACTCCAATGTGAGGCAGGTTTGAAGACAGATACAATTGATTCTTATTCCGGAGATACGGTAGAATGTATTGATGATCTCAAAGTTGGTGGGAGTGTATTAGGTGATTCGACTGACGGTCTTAATCTGAAAGCAGAGGACGGCGATGATGTAGCTAAGATAGAATTATCACCCGGTAGCAATGGTAAAATACTAATGAGCACACCTACATCGCACGGGGTTGTCCTTCCTCGTTTTGAGATCCCTGATGGCATTGGGAATGTTGATATCACTATCAGCAACGCTCACGTCATACCAAGCATTAATAATTGGCAGGATTTAGGGAGTTCGAATAAAAGATGGAGAAACATTTATGCTGTACTCGTAAATAGCTCTAATATATCCAATTTAGAAGAAAGAATTGAATATCTTGAAAGTATTATAGGTAAAATGGGAGGAAGAGGACCGTATACGGCAATCATATATAAAGATAATGGAATAATTTATGCAAAAAATGCAAATGGAGATACAATTACACAAGGTGCTGCTGGCACTGATGATGCAACAGTGATCAAGACAGTTTTAGAATCTGGTGGCAAAATTATAATTATGCCTGCAACTTATACACTCTATTTCACTGTTACAGGTTCAACTGACTTAATTACTTTACCTCAGAACACCATTGTGGATGGGCTATCAAGAGAAGAAACAAAATTAGAATTTTATATTGATGGCTCAACTCCTTCGAACTATTTTAATATAGCAGAGTTAGTCGTTCGTTCAAATTGTGTTGTAAGAAATCTAACGATAGATGGTAAAAGGGATTATTTTGCAGGCAAAGAATATTTACAGTATCTAATTGCTATGCGAGAGGGAGATGAAAAGAGTTTATATGACATCGTCGAGAATGTGAGGTTAATAAATTCAAAGAGATGTGGCATAGTTCCAGACTGTTCGTGTTCTGTCATACGAAACATAATAGTAGACGATTGTCCTCAAGCGTTAGATTCAGATAGAGTAGATAACCTGCTTGTTGAGGGATTCGTAGCAACTAATTGTCAAAATGCCTTCTATTTTGAGAGTGATGTGATAGATGTGACATTAAGAAATTTCTACTTTGAACCAAGATATAGGGGTGTTTATATGCCTCTTCCTACAGCGACATTTGAAAATATTGTTATTGAAGAGGGTACAATAAACATTCCATCCGGATTAGACGGTTGGGACATCTATGGTTTTGAAATTGGAGCGGAAGTAAAAGCACTCACTGTTAGAAATGTTAGAATTAGGAAAGAAAGTGCTCATCCTGGTGCTTTTAAACATCTGGTGGCTGAAAATCTTGGTGATATTATAATAGAAAATTGCGATGTGGGCTATATGGAAAGTATATTTCCATATGGTTGTTCTAACATAATAGTAGACGGTGGAAGATATCAAGCCGATTATGTATTTATAAACAATCCGAGTGGATTTTTAGTGAAAAATGCATATGTCTATACAGCTTGGCATGTCTTTCACGATTCACCATCGAACATACACTTTGAGAATTGCTATCTGAGTTCATTAGGTAGTGATGGAACTGAATCAGATATAACCTTTAGAAGATGTACTATTGGAGATAAAAAATCAGATAATTCAGGAACAGCAACTATATCTAATGGAAATACGAGTGTAACTGTTACTCATGGTTTATATAAAGCGCCAGCACAGGTGTTTTTAACTGGTACACATAACGAAGTAGCTAAGTGTTGGGTGACAGATGTTTCAGATACGGAATTTACAATCAATGCTCCTTCTGCTGTTACAGACGACAGGGATATTTACTGGGAAGCCACGATGTCATGATTTTATTAAATAATATAAAATATGGCATGTAGATAAACAACTACAGTGAATTTCTTGAATCAGTCTACATGCATTTTTTAAATAGTTTTACTATTTAGTGTACACTCTCTTCTTTTATTCTTTTAACTACTTCATTAAACAACTTATCTTCTATTTCTCGTAAGTTTTTATAAGGATGATGTCTACCATCGTCATCTAAGTCAAATACATAACTATGGCATTTATCATCTTCGATTAGTAATGGATCATAGGATTTACAATATCCATCTTCTATACCGAGTTTCAAGAGCAGGTTATAAAATTTCCATGCAAGCCATTCAAGAACGTATCGTTTTTGAGTTTCATTTAGAGGTAAATCATCAATGTGGTTAAACTTTCTACTGGGAGTCATAATTAAATATGCATAATTTATCCATATTCACTGATAGACACAATAAAATAATAGAGGTAATATTCTTATATACCTAAGACAAAAATATTTTAATGACGGCGTTATATGAAGCTCTCATGCAAAATTTTGAATTAGTCAATAATACGAGGTGCAATATAATAAACTACCTTACCAGTTTCATCTAAAGAACTCGATAACCGTATAGGGAACTCATTACCGAAACTCAGTTCTATTTCTCGCATACCCAAATTATAAAGGGTGTTAGTAATACTAAGAATGAAATCAGCAGGATAGGCTGATTTTAGGTTATGGGTAGATTTTTTATTGGAAGTATCAATCACATAAGTTTCAACCTTAATAGATTCTTCATCGCTTTCAGTAGAAATAGTTAGATTCTCATGGAGATTATCAAGTTCAAAGATGAGGGTATCATTTCGGATTTGATTAGCTGCATGTGCAATTTTCCTTATTTCTTCTATATCAACTAAGCATTTGCATTCGAATTCATCAGGGAGCTTTGAAACTGAAGTCATGTAAGTAGGATCGAGAATGTCCATATCAATTTCGAAATTATCTAAAAGCATTTTGAGTCTATCTGTAATTTCTATTTTGATGTTATCTTCAGGATCACCTAATTTAGTATAGAGTAGTAGATTCTTGATATTCAATCCTATTTCAATATATTTGTCCAAGAGATAATCATTGAATAATCCAGTGGGAATAGAAACATCCACTAATGCCACATTACTATAGTCACTAATCTTTGAACTCAAGCTTTCTTTAGTGAATTTCAATATAGTTTCCTCACGTATAGGAATAATAGTTTCTAATACATCCCTAAATATTTTATTTTTAATTGAGATTTGAATCATAGTCTCTAAAATTCCTCCATATTTGACCGTAGACGCAATATTTTTAGATGGTAATACATTTATATTGTCTTAGTGAAAACATTGCGTTAAACAGCAAATATGAGCGCCTCATGCAATTTTAACATTTGAGTAGTAGAAATAATCATTCCATACTGGTATTCTGATATATTTTTTATTATCTTCTTTTACGTATCCTATGATTTCATCTGCTTGAGGCTCTATGATTTCAATTGATTGTTCGAGAGGATTATATAATCCGACCATCATATGGTTCTTTTCTGGCACATAAATATAATCAAGATAGATATGATATTTAGACGCTGATAGAATCAAGTCTCTACTGAAGTCTCTACAGACATAGGTGCCATCAACATAGATGTGAGTATCGGTCGTATCCAAAGCTAAAAATTGAGTGAGACTAATGGATAGTATTAATCCTATAACAATATATCTATTTATATTTTTCATTAATAAATCTACCAATTAGATCCCACTCTTCCCAATAGAGAAACATCGAATGGACTATATATCCTCTTTGCCTGATTTCTATTCTAATCCCGTGACTATCTGTTTCAACTTTAGTAGCACTGAGTGCATTTTCTTTTAGTATCAACTCATCAATTTGCGTTTTGAGTTTATTAACAAATGCTTCTATTTGATTCCATTCTTCTCGGAAGAGTAGTAACGAATATGCTATTTCTCCATCAAATTCTTCTATTATTGCGATGCTATAATTATCTACCTTAGTTGTAATAGTAGTAAGGTCTTCTCCTTTTATTACGAGTTCTTCACTCGTTACCTTTTTAATTCTATTTTTCAGCATTTCAATATTATTTACGATGTTCGTTTATAAAATCTACTATTCTATCCCATTCATCCCAGTACATAAAAACTTTGTTAAATTCCATCCCATCTTCGATATATGGAATCATACTTGTTAGATAGATACCATCTTTCAATACTTTTACTGCAATCACGTCTTCACAACATTTCCCTTTCAATACTATTTCTTTTGTGTTCATTTAGCCCATAAACCAAATTTTTTCTGTTTTATAAATCCCTGTGGTTTTACCTAACCGTCCGACTATAGCATTAGATTGAGGTTCATATATTTCCCATGTACCCTCTGTAGTTATGAATGAATTGTAAGCGTGTGAACGGGACCAAGTGATAGCAAATGCTACCTGCTTATCATAATATGGTTTTGCAAACACAGCAGCTACGAATGATGCCATGAGTAATGCATAATCGTCACAGTCAGCAACATTCTCTCGCCACTTTGGTAATATTTTTTCTACCTGAGTTTGAATAGGACTTAGAATTTTTATCCATGTATTTAGTGGCAGCGTGTAATAATATTTATCAGCAGTTAGTATATCATATTTACCATATTTAGCTACAAATTTCCATGGATTAACTTCTTCCATCTCTTTTGATGGATTGGGCGGTTCGGGCAGGTTTATGGATTCTGCCAAAGCCTTCGCAAGAGTTTCAGCTCGTTTTGCATAGTACTTTTTGTCTTTTTCACATTTCTTTAGTTCCTCTCCACAATCACAAGGACTAAAAATATTTTTTAATAATTCTTGTATTCTTATGTATCTTTTTAAATAATCCGGAACTTTCCAATACATTTTAATTATTCCTCCCATAAATACCAAGATTCTTCTGCTTCTTTAATTGCTGCTTCTTCCTCTATCTTCTTCTGCATTTTTTCTCCAGTAGAATATTTTAGTGTATAGATTGGTCCCTCGATTTCATTCTCCTGAATTTGCCCTATCCATTTCAGTTTATTTCCACAGAAGGGGCAGTGTGTAATACGATTTTCATAATAAAATTCTAAATAACAATTCCTACAAGAATATATATTCGTCTTTTCTCGTTCCATAGGCTCTTACTTATCTTCTCTAAATATCTTCTCGAAACGGTTTGCAATCTCTGCTTGCAAAGTTGTACTTTTGTTATACCACGGAACTTTTTCTTCTATCATTGTTTGAAATATATTTATTAACTCGTCCATGAATTTTTCTTTCTTTTGTTTGAATTCCTTTCGAACGTCGGATTCTGATTTTTGTCTAATTTCTTTTTTCTTTCTTATTTTCTCTCTCATTTTTCCGTTAGGCGCGTATCTTAGATTATAAAATACTCCTTCGAGTTCATCTATATCAACATCTCCAACTTGTTCCAATTTATTACTGCAAATCGGACAATATGCAATATTCCAATCTCCATAAAATTCTGTATTACACTTCTCACAAAAATATATACTTATTCCACACATCGTAATTTACTCTAATAATCTATTCAAATTATTCTTTATTATTACTTTTGTAAATCCTTTTAGATGGTAAATCAGTTCTTTTATTTTCTTAGAGGATGGTTCGATGAGATCATTCTTTTTACTATCAGCACCTATACTTATGAATTCTGGTTTGATTTTACGCAGCATGTAGAGGAAATTTTCTAGATCGAAATCCATTATAGGCTCTATACTTATCATCATTCTAACTTTATAGTCTTTTATTAATTTGAATTGCATCCATCTTTCCATTGGTAAAGGTGCCATACTTAAATCATAGCTTCTATTTGTTTCTAAAGTTGTACCAAGAATATAATCTTGATTAAAACTCCTAATGAATTCGAGAAATCGGATTGGGAATTTTGTTTGGAAAAGATAAGTATTATTATATTTCTTTGTATGCTGAATAACTTTCTGTATCCATTCAGTAGGAACTTCTGCTGCCCACATATCTGTCGAACTTCCCACAAATATGAAATTTGAATTGCCGAGATTAGTTTGTAACTCTTTTTCTTCAAGTCTTAGATTTCCAACTTTCAAGCCCTTCATATAACAATAAGCACATTTATGTGGGCAGCGACCTCTTATCGGATTCCAAGTATGGGTTACAAAAGGATACATGTTGCCTGACTGTTTATTCAAACTCATCGTTTCTATTCTTTATTTATTTTACTATCGACCTCTTTTTTCTTCTCTTTTTTCTTCTTTGGACAAGGATAAAAATGCAATATGTAGTCTCCATAAAAAGGCATAAACTTTGTATCACAGTAAAGCATACCTCTACATTATAGAAGGATCTACTTCTTCTCGATTCTTTTTCTCACTTTTCTTACTCTTCTTTTTCTTAGCAGCTTTTGATTTACGCCACATTATTAGTGACGATATCAATGAACGTTGGTCTGCAAGGACAGCAAAGAAAAACGCATCAAGATTTTTCTTTAAATTATTGACACTTTCTATAATCTCTTTTGAAGGTATCCAGCCTAATCCTTCTCCGTATTCTTCCTTGACTTCTCTGTATACAGTCATCATCATTTTCAATCTGTATGTGTACGCTTCTATGTAGTTCAAATGATCTTCGAGATACGTAAGAAATTCGTCATCTGCATAATCCATTACTTCTTCTTTTGGTCTTGGCATAATATCTACCTCCTATCAAATACTATTATATTCAAAATATTTATTACAAAATGGACATACTATGATTGTAACCCCTGTATATTCGTTCTTGATTTCTAATGCTACATCGAAACTCTTACCACAATAAGGACAGATAATAGTCATTTTTCGTTTCTCCTTATATCTTATCCATGAAAAATAGTATCGAATAAATTGACAGGAATACAATACACCAAGTAAGCAATGCTGAAAATAAGAAGAGGAAAATAGTCTCTTTCCATTTATCGAACCACTTACCAAATCTCTCAAACAAGTCTTTCATTCTAAATTTATGTCTTTTATTGTATCTTTGTCTTTCCATAATTTAGGTATCATGTCTTCAGGCGTCCATTTTCCTTGGCCATATTTACCTCTGTATTCCTTTAAGACTTTACCGGTTCTAAAAAATGATATTTGAGCTATTCGCATACCAACGGGAAGGCGGATAGTAGCACGTTGTGAATGATTAGTAATTTCCATAGTCCACTTATTTATAAATCCCACATCACCAAATCCTGCACATTTACAAACAGAAAGTCCTAATCTTCCTAATGAGCTTCTTGCATTCATTTTGCTTGCAATATTGTGACGACCACCTATTATTTCTTGAGTGTGAGCTAAGATGGTTTCTCCTGGATGGATTTCGATTTCTTTATTTGCTTTTTTTATCTTCCAATGATTTCTTACGCTATTTTCATCAAATGGTAATATAACGTGATTAAGGACATTTTCTACTGCATAATATTCACCTAATCGTACATCATAGCTATTTGGATTTAGTTGTTCTATTCTGAATGGTTTTATTATAATATTTCCTTTTTCTAATTCCTCTAAAATTTCACTGTCTGATAGCATCTTCAAAAGAACAAGTAATGAATCATATAACCAACTATCAATCCTACACTATAGTAAATCAAAGAATCATAATCTCTAATTACTTCCCATAAATATTTTTCCATTATTGATTATTCAACCTCTACTAATTTAATTCTCTTTTATTTATTTTTATTTTTTTCTATCTCGTATAGGTTTAAAGTTGTTTATGCGTATTACATTCCAATCGAGGTCTTCTATTTCACTTTCTATATGCTGTATTTCTCCTTCCAAATAACTCCTTCTTCTTTTGAGAGCAGTCAAGTATGATTCTAAATATTTAGTAGCTACAAGGGATAGCAATTTATATATTCTTAATATCACCTTGCTAAGCATATTCGATTTCCTTTAATTTTTCTAAATAATATGAATATAATCCCTTTGGTACAGAACACATTCTTGCTTTTGCTTCTTCTGCTACATACCGAGCTATTAGAGGCATTGCTATTTTTTTATCTCTAAACTGCTCAAGTCCTATTTCATCCAAAACCCTCTGTATTTCATTCATAACTTCTGCTTTTGGTAACTCTGGATATTTAGGAGTATCTTTGTCTATGTTTATTTCGATGTCTTTTTCGTGTGATATGTCTAAGCGATCTTTAAAGAAGTAAGCTTTACCACTTTCATAAGACTTAAAGACTACGCCTTCTCTGTTTTCTCTCTTTGCACAGTCAAGCATTTTTTCTATTTGTTTTTCTATTTTTTCAATAGTAGAATGTGAAGAAACAGCCCATAGTTTAGCAACTGGTAGTTTCCATTGATAACAGAATTGATAAATTCTTGTGTAATTCCACCAACCTTCATTTATATCATAGATATCAAAGACTGCAATGTCATCTTTTTCGTGATACTCGATACGAGAAGGACTCTTACCTTTTTGTAATAATTCAAAGAATATTATTATATCATGATTCCACTGATATTTTTCTGTATAAAGAGCTGTTCTTAGAATAGCATCATATCCTGTATTTTTAATTGATCTTAACAAATCATCACTTGCTGGTATCTTATTTCTACTTCCAAATTGAATATTATCATTTTCATCTATGAAACAACGTATATTAGATCCATCACGCTTTTCTTCGAAAAATACTAATTTACCAAGTAACTCTCTACCGTTATAATGTGATTCTCTTAAATAACCTAATTTTGGATATTTTATGACTTCTTCAATTTTCATTTGAATTAACATCAGATGTATTTTTTGATAATAACTATCATGAGTATTGAAATAAGAAAGAAGACATAGCTCATTTATACGATCACTCCAGTCATAAGTGGAAACTTGGTATTTCTATCACACCACTTGTCTATCCAGTTCATAATTCTTTCGAACATTTTTCCCTTAAATACCGAGAAAAACTTTCACGAGTGCACCAAGCGAAATAAAAAGTGCAATGAATAATACAATAACAAATGCTATAATAGCTGCTATGACGAGAGTTTCTACAACAAGATACAACTTATCTTCTATCCAGTTTCTTATCTCTTCGAACATTTTCTTTTTTTCCCCATTCTATTCTACCACCACAATAAGGACACTTCATTTTCAGATATTTTACTTTCTTTAGCTTGACTCCATCTTCTTGTTCTTTTATTATTATACCAAAGACTTTTCCACAATCTTTACATTGTACAATCATTCTATTATTTCTACTCGCAATCCTAATCCTCTTTTTGGCAGCCACTCATCGCCTATAATCTTTTTAACCTTCACTGCCGTTGGAACTTCTTCTATGACCTTTGTCTCTTTGGCTATATACCACAATCCAAGCCTGAAATCCTTCTCCCAAATCAACGCTCTTTTCATTTCCTTTCTCTCTATTTTTTTTTTCATATATCATACAATCACATTCGTTTTAATTTAATTAAAATCGTATCTAGAGACTTTTTTGTAGATGTTTCCTTCAACTGACTCGCTCCTTCAATTTCGGCTTTGAATATTACTTTACACACCTTTCCTTCTTCTAAGAATTGTACAGCCTCGTTAAAATATTCAAAAAGGTTTTAATTCCCATCGGTATCGATTTCTCTGTATGGTATATCTCTTGTTTTTCTTTCATGCATATTTGAAAGTTCTACAAAATAACCTACTATTCTTCTAAATTTGTATACTTCTTTATCACCGCATATCGGACATAATGCAGCATCGCCTAAAGTTATATGGTTATGCGACTTACATCTTGTTAAGAAAGTATCGAATGCAAAATACGGTACTCCATATTTTATTACGCCTTTCACTACTTTACCCATCTGATGAGTATTTTGAAATGGACTTGGAATATTGATAAACATCATTTGACCACCATCGAAATATTTGGAAAATCTCCCTGTTATTCTTACTCTCTTCCCAATTGTCATTTTCTGCCACGGTGATACAATTTGGTTGGTATACATTTTTCCTGATTCATAATAATTAGCATAAGGTGAATTAGTTTCTCGTGCATACTTCATATCTGCTTCATAAAGAGTAACTGCTGCTGATTCTGCAGGTACTAATTCACAATTATAAAATCCTTCCCATGAATCTATTTCAGTTCGAATTACTTTGAGAACCTCTTCGAGTTCATCCCATGAATATCTAGCTAATTCTTTCAAGTCCCATACCCCTATTATCCCTATGGTAGAATACATCCTCTGAAGTGAACGAAGCCCCAGTTCAAACGTAGCATCTAAATGTTGATGTTCTTTTAGAATTTTTCTATGCCAGTCGAGAAAATCTTTTGCTAATCTCAGATTTTCTATTATACGTTCTAAGAAATTATCATGATGCCTAATAAATATTCCTGGTAAATTAAGACTCACAACTTGATGACTGCCTATCTGAACTCCTCCGCTTCCATAAGAATTATAAAATGGTTTTGTACTTGATGTAAGTCTACAACATGATGCAATAGCATCGAGATGTGGTAATGCAAGGAAATTATACATAGTGTGCTGAATGTTTTGTTCAAGTGCAAATTCTAAGAAATCTTCATCTTGGATGTTTATTCCTTCTATTTTAAGTGCAGCTGTAATTACAGGAAATCGCAACATCTGAATCTTTATTTCATTAGTATGCCATCTCATTACTGATTTTTGAACAGTCAGTAGATCATCTACATCTAAGTCCCATACATTATCTCCAAACAAATGTTCTAAATAATACCTGTCAAAAAACGAGATATTAGTATAAAGTGATTCTGCACCTTGTCTTAAATGCTGATTGAACGAATAAAATAATCTTTGTAATTCATTTTTGAATTGATATTCCGTTAGACTAAGCTTTTGTTTCTTTACATAATAAGTAAGAGCTAAAATGAGATCAGGAATGCCAATTGCTCCTCGTGTACGATTCGCAACATAAGACGTGAATTCTATAAGTTGTGCTATAAATGAATCTAATCTCTTTGGTGGTTTGCTTTTGAAATGTGGATAGTATAACAGTCCTTCGCTCATTATAGGTTCAGTTGCAATTGAATAGCAGTATGGCAACAATAGTAGTTTCGAAAAATCATGAATGTATACTTCATTTCCATGAAGTGCAAGAATTTCTTTTCCTCTATCAAACCAGTCAGTAACTAACTGCTTATTAAAAGCCAATTCAATACCAGATGCTAACTGCTTTCGAATATTAGCTATATCAGGATAATAATTAGCATTTATATCTACAATACTTTCTCCATTCAAAAAGTTTTCAATATTCATTTATATCAATTCGAAATAAATTACGGTAACTATGCTATTATTAGAAAAATTTGGATATAATTCAGATAGCATGTTAAAAAGACCATCAATCGTTCTACACTTGGGATCATGTTCACATGAGATATCTCTCTTCTCTATCTCATCAAATCTACAAATTAGGAGCTTTTTAACAATAGCTCTTTTCTCTTCATTTAAAAGAATTTCTTCACCTATTCTTAAATTTGCCCATTTATAGCCACGTCTAACTGTACAATTAATACCATAATGAAACACAGGATTGTTAAAATGAATTATTTTTAAATCGTTATCATTCATATTTTCTTTCATAGCATTCTATCTTATTTTATGATTAAATCCCGGCTGCTAGTAAATTAATTCTTCTTCTCTCTATCTATCTCTATAAGTGAAAGAATACAATAGCCTGCGATATCGATCAGAGTATCCCGAATAGCACTAAGATTATTTTCATTATATTCTATATTCTTTAAGCGGTTTAGTTTAAACGTTAATACTAAACGAGATGCATCTAATTTCCATTCATCCCAAGTCTTATGGAATGCATTATCATACTGAGTACCTCGCTGTGTTAACGTATCTTTTATCAATTTTAAATAGTAATCAAAATTCTCTTCACTCATAACCGATCATGCTTTTCAAATATTTTTATTAATTCTCTTTCATATCTCTTTTTTGCTCGCTGTAACATCTCTTCTTTTTCTTCATCTGTTAATAATTTGCCATGTGCTTCTACTTCATGTGTTATTGGATATACAAATAGATTTATAATTTCTTTTATAATATCAGCCATTCCATTCTACCTCCTTATTCTCAATTTGTATGAGACGCATATATTTAGCCATAGACGCAATAAAATCTATCAGGATATATAAAAGTATTACCTAACGAAAAAATTGCAATGAACAGAGGATATGAGCTTCTGGTGCAATATTTATACATCATCACTTAGAAGTATTGTTAATTCTGGATTTTCATGTATATTTCCTATAACTTCAATTTTCTCACTATTTTCTGCATTATATCGCAATGAAGGTATACATCCTATATCATCAAGAAAGTCAACTATAAATCCATCTTCTTCCCAAACTACAATTCCACAGTCTTCATCATTACATTTAACTATATCTCCCTTATAAATCTCTCTTCCATTTTTATCTTTAAAGCCTGTAAACAAGTCAGGTTGATTTCCTTCCTCTAACCACCTCCATAAAATTTCTCTATTGGAGAATTTATCTTGTATTAAATCCTTTAATGTAAAATAGATTGTAGTATTTCTTTCGGGAATTATTGCTCTAAATTTTAGTTTTTCCATTTTAGATATCCCACCATTCTTTATTAGTTTTAATTGCAAGTTCCACTTCCTCTTCTTCTTTAATACGGTCTTCTAAATGTTTTATTCGCCCTTCTAATTCTACTACACTTAAACTTAGAGTCGCAATTGCTTCTTTTATCTCTTTTACATCTTGAATAAGATTATCCGTTTCATTGCCTTTCAATGCACGCATTTTCTTTATGTTTCAATTTTGATAGTGAATATCTGAAAACATAGCAACTACCAAGTGGGTGCTTGATATCAAAGAATGATGGATGGACACCAATCTTCCTAATAATAACTGTTTTATGGATAGGTATTTCCCTGTAATTGATGCGTAGGTTAGAAAATAGTCTTGGAAATCTCTTTTTCATGTAGTCTTTGATATAGTCAATTATAGAAAGCGGTATATTTTCCTTTTTTTCTGTTTTTGTTTCTTTTGATTCACTAATTAAAGAGCCCGGTAAATAGCAAGCCAAGATAATACGATGACCAAATTCTTCTACCGCTCTTTCAATTATTAACTCGGGACACGGAATATCAGCCTCAATGAATTCCTCTTCCCATATATTATGAATTAACTTTAGCTTTTCTATTTCTATTTCATCAAGCTCTTCATAATCTTCGGATTTCATTTTTAATTCTTAACGCAATATAATCAGGTGGAAGATAGGGTAATATTCTTATGGGATAAGACAAAAACTCCCTAATAGCTACCCCTTTAAGAGTAGCTAAATTTTCAAGATAGGTTGATGATAACTCTCGTTTAAGTTCTTGATATACTTCATCACCAAGCACAATTTCTTCAACTTTACGATTTTCGCTTAAAACATCTCTTATGCCATCAATTATAATTTCTCTAATCGTTTTTTTCATCTTCACCTATAATTTCATCAATCAATCCCCATTCCCTCGCTTCCTTGGCATCCATCCATACTTCTCTTCTTCGTATCAATTCACGAACTTCTTCTTCGCTTTTATTACATCGTGATGCGAGAATGTCAATTACCTTGTTAGTTATTCTGTTGAGTTCAGCAGCCTCATCTTCTAATTGAGAGGTAGATTCGTCTCTAAACATAGTCCATCTACGAGGCTCATGCAGCAAAAATGAAGTTGTAGGATAAGCCAATCGCTTATCAGCTCCTTGAAGAATAATCATAGCAGCAGCACTTGCAGCCAGTCCTTCTGCTACTACAACCACCTCTCCACCTGAATTCGATATTTCTTTCAAAGTATCATATACACCAAATGCTAAATATGCATTACCACCAGGCGAAGTGAGTCTAATTGTGATTCTCGATAACCACTCACGAGCATCTCGTAATGCTGCGATTTCTAAATTAAAATCATCAACTGTTACATCATCAATCTCACCTCGTAAATGTATAATACCAGCAGATAGTTCTTGATATCTTAATCTTTCATATAGAGAAAGACCTTCTAATTCTTTTCTCATTATATTCCTCCTTTGAGTCTAAAGGTATCGAGTATGTCAGCTATATCTTCTCCGTTATCTAAAATCCGTTCGAGTCGTTTAACAATTTCCAATAGAAGAACTCTCTGCTTTTCTTCTTGAAAGTCCTTTTTCATAATACTCAATAGAGATTTTCGATAGAGTGCATCACCTTTATTTTCGTATTCATTGATTCGTTTTATACAATCCAGAATAGTATCATTGTATTTTAAAAAATTTGATGAACATTCTGTTGCGACACTAATAGATTTAACGCAGTCTGCAATCAATTCCAAAAAATCATCAAAATAAATTCGGACATCCACTAAATCGTAGCCTAAATGTGACCAAGCCATCAATCGCCAAATTACTTCTTCTATGTCGTCTATTATGTCATCTATTCTCTTTACGAAGTACCGAATGTCCGAAACTTCTTCTGTTACTCTTGTATGATCACATAATAAGAGTTCATAAATACCATGTACAATTAAATCTGCTTTTTCTTCTACTTCCTTTGCTTCAATACTCAAATCATGAACATTTGATGTGTTTATCTTCTTTAACAGTTCTACAGATCGAATTAATTTAGCAGTCAGATCCAAGAAACTATTTTGATAATCATATCGTTTTACAAAATTAATTTTTCCAACAACGTCTTTAATTTTCATTTTCTACCACTTCAGCAAGATAACTTACTAATGCAGCACACTCTTCTTTATTATTTCTGTCCAATAATCCATCAAATAATTTCCAAAATATATGTCTTACCTGTTCCTCCTCAATATGATTAATATATTTTTCAAGAGCTTTTTTATATATTCCCATCTAACAATTTCACCTCATGATAATATTTAACAAGATATTTAAAAGCATTCCATGCTATTGATATTATATCTTCATTCCAAGTCTTCCATTCAAAACCCTTATTGTTTTTATCTAATCGCAATATCCCAACTTTATAACCGATATCTTCTGGATGCATGTGTTCATAGGCGTATTTATATGAAGCTAATTGAAGGAGCATTTCTGGATAGATACGTTTTGATGTCTTGAAATCCACAACATATTTTTCTCCATTAAACTTGCATCTAAAATCTAACGTTCCTGCATATTTGAGTTTTTCGTGATAGACTATTTCTTCATTTCCCAGTGCTTTAATATCATATGAAGATTTCCAATCGAGAAAAGCTGTTATAGATGAATAGGATTCGCTATCGATAGTATTGAGTAAATCCGGATTATTCATTTCTGATTTAAATATTAATTCGATAATCTTATGAACATCAGAACCTAAGGACGCCGCCTTTTCTTTTATCTTTTCATGCTCTTGTCTCGCTTCAGTTAGAATTTTATATGCATTTTTTGCATTTAGTTCTATCTTTCCATTTATAACATCGTTTAAGCGCCTACCAAGGTATTCAACAGTTGTTTTTACTGCCCATATTTCAATAGCAGGCTTTCTTAGAACTGAGAGAATTGTAGTGCTTGAAGGATAAATTTCATCTCCTATTTTATAATGATGACCTTCAGTCTTAATCCCAAGACGTCGTAGTTCCGAGGAATTTAGGAGGCGTGCTTCTTCCATCTTTTCCGAAATAATATTCATAATCACTCACATCTTCTGGCTTCCAGCCTATTTTAGAAAAACCATCCCGCCATAGTTCTAAAAACTTAACACCCAATTCTTTCATCTTTCTCCAATCACGATAGCTAGTATACATCACTATCCCCAAGAAAAATGAAAAAGTATCAACTTTTTGTTTATACCAGTCATTAATAAGTCTGCGAAGTCTCTGATACTCTTCGTCATTTGGAATTGTAGTTTCAACTTCAATATTAGCTGTACCAAATCCTCTCGAACTTACATCTGTTTCTACAATATTATTAAGGAAGTATTCTTCCTCACAATCAATATTCTTTAACGCAAATACTAATGAATACATCCCTCTTCCAAGCGATTGAAAGTTTTTAACTAATTGACGTGGAACATCAGGAAACATGAAACGACACTTAAAACATCTAAGTTGTATTGTTATAGACTTAGTACATTCAACTACAAACCATGCAATACTATTCTTCTTCATTCTCCTATAAAAATTTTTTCGATGTTTTTCATGACTTTAGATTTAGAATTTTTGGATGATTTTATTATGTTTTCAATTGTTTTATATGATGAAAGTAGTTTAACAGCTGTATTATATCCTACCCCAGGCACAGTCATGAGTGTTTGAATTCTAAGTTCAGTCCATGACTTATTTTTCTTTTTTACTATAGGTTTAGGAGTATAGTTACGAGTTTCTATCAATCGTTTGAAATAAGTATAGAAATATTCGGAGGCTTCTGCTTTATCAAATTCTCTCCATATAATTCCATTTGCGTCTAAAGCCGCTTTTGCACCCACTATTGAATTCAGTAACAATTTCGGATTACGAGTGTATTTAAGCTCTTTTAATTTTTCATATTCATTAGTATCAATCCATACAAAAACTCCGTTAGGATATACTTCTTTTGCTTGATATAACTTACTCCAAAAATCTTCTTTCCTGATACTCTGAACAAAATCATTAAAAGTCTTTCGTTCTATTAGACAGCCATCAAAAACTATATCACCTAACCCTAATTTTTTAATTTCTATTGGAAAATCGGATTGCCAATCAAATAGATGTTGTACATCTTTGTTTTTTTCTCGTGAGTCTATATATATAATTTTACTTCCATCAATCATAATTTTGATCGTCTTATTATCGAACAATCAGAACAACGAGTTGTTGCATATTCTCATCATTTTTTTTTTCTATTTTCAAATCTCAAAAGTTTTAATTTCCTTGATTTCATATCTCAGTCTTTCTATCTCTTTTATTGACCGATTACGTTGTTCCTCATCGAAAAATTAGGCAGATAAAGAATCTTAGATTCCCGATCATAGATGCCTATTCCATAAGCTACACAGTGATTAAAGTCAAAAACATAATTATGTAATCGTCTTCAAAAGAAGAATATTCATCTACTTTTCTTTGCCAATATCTATAAAATACATACTTAAATCTCTTCATTGACAATCTAAACTACTCTTCTACACTATTTCTACTTTCGCATAATGAGATTGTTCAAAATGTTTACTCTTACCTTCAAAATTATATAGTATGGTATCGGCTATCACCTGAATCAAGTCTTTTATGCTTGAAGCTAAAAGTCTTTCAGCTCTATCTTCATATTCTATAATCAATACATACTCATCTTCATTTTTATAAACCATGAATTTTAGCATCTTTCTTCCTCTAACTTTCGAACATAACTATTTCCATTAATTTTGACTTTCTGATACCCACTCTGCATTGATAGTGTTTTTTACATGCCTCACAGTATCCCTCTGCACTGATTAAACCAATATCTGCATCTAAATTGTTTGGTATATAGTCTCCAACATCTATAAAACTGCTCTCATCAGAGACAGTGTAATATTTCAATAGGTGGTTTTCAGCATTACAGTATGGACATTTATGATTTACATTTAAGTTCAACCATGACATTATTCATACCAAAGTTCTTTGATTTCTACTAAACCTACTCCAAATATTATGAATATCCAAGCAAGAAACAGTGGAAATTCTGTATCCCAGTATTTTAACATTAAAACTATTCCAAGGATAGTAATAATTTTACCCAGATATCTAAATGGAAAATGTTTCCAAGTCATTCCTTAACCATGATATCTTTTAAATAATTATAAGTACGAGCTGGTAAATATTTGCGCAGGATGTTAGCAAGCAATTGTGCTTCTCTTATAAATACCGAGTTATGCTGATAACTAAAAAGCATCGGTGAAATTCTTATATAAACATCTTCATTTAGTGATCTCGTTCCTGTTATTTGGAATTCTTGAGTCATTCATTTCCTCCTTGATTTTTTCTATTTTATTCTTTATTTCTTTTAGTTTATCAAACGCATCATCTAATCGATTTTCAATTTCATCTATCATCGGTAAAGGGTGTTAATGTCTGATTCATCTTCGAGAGTTTCTGTAAGTTTAAGAATTTTCTTATCATTTAAATCCATTGCACTTTCCATTTCTTTAATTTCATTATAAATCTCTTCTGCTTCATCCTTTACATCTTTCATCTGTAATTGCAATTCTTCTAAATTTTGACGTAGTTCTTTACGCTCATGAATAAGTTTTAAGATTTCTTTCATAATTTCATCCTTCTTGTTATCTTTAAGTCCCATTAGTTTATTCAATCTTGCTTTTAATTTCATCCAATATTGTTTTAGCATCCATGTTACGAGGTCTTTTTATGGTACAGGAATACTTGATTGTGCTTTCACTTCCTATTTTGATTCTTAAATCTATATTTACATCTCGATACTCTGTCGAAGGAACTCTAACTTCTTCACGATTCTCTTGTGGATATTTAACATATAGATATTCCAAACCATGAGTGTCAAAGATGCTAAGTATATCTGTATGAATTGCAGGTTTTTCACCGGGTGCTCCTATATACACAAAACGTCTTGGTGGTGGAGTAATAATTGCACGTGGATAAGCATGTAAACTCTGAATCCAAGCTATCGCATACTTTTCTTTTTCATCTACCTTACAGAGATAGGGAACATTAGGTTGTGGAGTAGTAGGATCTGCGCGATGTAATATAGCTATCTTTCCATTAGCAAGTCTTGATATCCAATTCTTATCGTCCTTATCTCTATGAAACACCAAAATTTGATTATCTTTATCTTCCATTTTTCTTATAATACATAAATATTCTTACGTTCACTTTTTAGCTTGAAAAGATAGGGTTTTACATATACATTATTATCATTATCTATACTCAGAAGGACGGCACCTATATCAGGTTGTCTGAAATACCATCGAGTAACGAATCTACCTTTTCTAATTGCATTCCAACCAGGAATATAAATAAAATGCTTACCATAGATCGCAAAATAACTAAAGATATGAAAATGTGCACGTATAATCACAGAAACTTCAGGCATTTTCAATAGATGCTCAGTTAGAATAGCATTGAACACATCCTGATTCATGCGAGTGCCTGTATAGATGGGTCTTGATCCTATACCATGCGCAATATTAATTACAACATCTGTTCCTTTTAATCGTATATTACTAATAGCGCCACCAAATTTGGCATGCAGAATTTCCGCCAAGCCCCTATCTATATCGTAATCAATAGAAGAATGATAACGACTGCCCGTAATTACTACTACTTTCTTTCCTTTGGTTACTGGTTTTAGTAGTTTAATTGCACATTGCAATTGATCGTGTAGATCACAGTCAATTACATCCTTACCAAAATCTTTTGATCCTAACCCGTGAGTAATATCACCCAACAAGAATACTGCTTCATAATCTGGTAATTGTTCTTGTAAAAGAAGCCATTTGTCATATAATTCTTCCTGTAACGGAGATAATTTTACCCTTTGACCTTCTCTTATAACAAAATCTGGATGCCATAATCCTTCTGTACTACCACAATGCAAATCTCCTAATAAAAGAATATTTCTCATAAAATAATCTCATTTACTTTTTCATAGTCTATTTTTATCTTTTCTTTTGTTAATCCAAGTGAACTTGCTTTCTTCTGTATAGCATTAATAGTTCGATGAGGTAAATGTCGTTCTTTAATGATTTTCGCAGTCATATCAGGTTTCTTCCATAAAGATTTTAAAATTTCTTCTTCTTCTTTACTCCAATACATTTTATTCAATATTTATTTTGCATCACTCTTAATTACTATTTCAAAAGGCTTTAAGACTTCATTTAAGTTCTTCAGAACTTCTCGATGATAATCATAAAGTTCTTTTACCGATTTAGCAGCAGATTTTCTCAATCTTGCATCAATATACGCCTTTAAGGCGTTTTCTAATGTTGTAAAAAATCCAACCGCTATAAATCCTTTCTTCCAATTTGTTTTCGATTCGGCATCATCTAAAACTTCATCTTCTTTGTCCTTAGCTTTCTTATAAAGAATCCATTGCATAGAGTCACTACCTAATTTCCACTCTTCATCTAAATCAATTTTAACATTTCTTGATTCTTTTTTACTTCTCTTCATTTTACTACTCTTAATCCAATATACTTTCAGAATAAGGTTCTTTATCACTCTCCAAAGTTTTTATTCGCTTCTCTAATTCATTTAAGCGCTTCTTCATCTGGTCAATATTTTCAAAGGCATCATGAAGTAGACTATCATGAAGCTTACTATCTTCTTCTAAATTCTTTATTCGCTTTACAAAATCTTCTAAATCTAATGGAGTTATAACTTCTATTTTCATTTTTCTTCTTTTAATTTTATCCACTGCTGTACTATATCAGATAAACGTTCGATGCTAATCTGACGTAGTGCTTGACCCAATTCATGAATACGATATCTAACAAAGAAATCATCGGGATTCTTCCAAAATCTTGAACCTAAATAGCCTTTAACAATATCTTCTGCTTTTTCTCTCGGCATCGGAGCGCTCTTTTTTCTTATCCAAGAATACTCTTCCCATAAAACATGCCACACAGTAGGATAAACCGAGGTGTCCCATGCTTCAGGATAATCAAATTCTGCCCGAACTAAGTCTTCAATATCAATCTCTGAATTTTTTATTATTTTTTCTAACTTATTAATGCGTGCTTCTAATTTCTGAATTTTTTGGTTATTTAATTCTACAGCTTCTTTTAATTCTTGGGGTGTATCAATCTCTATTTCATTATTTCATCATCGTTATCTTCTTTACATCAGCTTCAACTATCTTTAATTCTCTTGATATATCATCACGAAGTTTATACAATTCCTTTTGTGTTTTTGGAAGACAGTTATTAACATCTGTGAGTTTCTCATACTCATATTGCAATAAATTGAGTTTCATAATTATTTTTGTTCATCAGTGAAATTTGCAGTAGACCCACTTATCTTCTGAAGAATGTCTTTGATTGATATTATCTCTATTTCATGTCCATCTATTGTGCAATCTCTTATCTTATTCATATTCTGTCTCGCTCTTCAAGGCAACCTTTCTCTGTTCTTCTCTCAATTGCTCGATCCTCCCTTCCAATATTTTAATATAAAGTTTTTCGAAATATTGTTTATCGGTTAATATTTCTCCTTCAAAATAAAAAACCATTATTTACCATCTCTCCAAAATTACTAATATTTCAATTATCGCATGTGGATACTGATGCTTCTTTCGTTATTAGTATGAATAAATTGTGTTTCTAATTTTCATTTTACATCGAGAAATGCTTAATTTCATCTTTACAGGCATCACAGATTTCACCTTCTTCTATTTCTCTTCCACAGAGATGACAGACATTTTGTTCTTCCCAGTCAATAAGTTTATAATAATTCAGATAAGATCCTTCAAAAGGCTCACCAGGCGATGAATGAGGTGCAAAATATGCTTTGAGTTTAAATCTATCTATACTTACTATTTTACATCGAAGATTTGACCAGAGTATCTCATCACCTTCTTTCAACTGTTCTAATTTTACAATTTCAATTTTTGCAGTTTTAACTATTTTCATATTTCTTCTTCAATTTCCAAATATAAAATATTATTTTTAATTTGCCAACTTTTTATTCCTGAATGATTACTAAGAAGTTTATAGATATTTTCTATTTCTTCTTTCGATAAAACTCTATCTGCATAATTTCCAAATACTGAAAAAGCATTATTAATTTCATCCTCACTAAGAGCTCTATTGTGAACTTCAATGCTATCAAATACTATATTTCCATTGCAATAAGCGGTCAAACGCCACTCTCCATCAGCTGGAATTTCAATGTAATCATTATTGCCATTGAAATCAACATTCACTTGAATACATAATTCTTCTAATTCTCTTTCCTGAACTGCAGATACATTCTCTTGTTCATTCATATCTTATCCTTCACCACATGCAAAATAATGCGGTTTAACGCAATGTTTTCACGTAGGTATAGTAAGATGTCTAACAAACAAAAAAAATTCGCATGAACATTAAATATATGCGTCTGGTGCAATTTCTTGCATACATCAATCACTCTTTCAATAGATTCATATTCCACTCTATCCTTGTTCCTTCGTTTGATATATAAACATCAGCGATAGTTGTGCCTTTTGCTAAATCTCTACAACCCCACGCACGTATCTGTGAATGAGTTTCTATAGGAGTTTTTTCAATGGGATACATTTTTAGAATATTCTTTGCTATATATTTACTTTTATCTCCGAATGGAGGTATATCATCCAAATTCTTCATCTTACCGAAGGGACCTGCTGCACTCATCTCTGATTTCATCTGATTTGTTACTATAGCGAATCCACCTGTCTTAAAGCACCACTTCTTGAGTCTTCCAAATATAGCTGACATCATCAATAGTGCTTCACCACGTTCTTTCATTGACATTTCTGCAAATGTGATCAACACTGGCATGCCTATTGAATCTAATACTACTATATCTATACTATCATCAAGATTATCAACAAGTTCTTTGAGTGCTAATGTATCAAGACATACAACATAATTATCATTAAGCATCAACCTGTCCTTTTCTGACAGATTTCTTTCAGTATCGATATACAGTGGAGTGTCTCCTTTCATCATTGCTTCTTTGACCATCTGAACTGCAAACTTCGATTTGCCTATCCGGCTATCTCCAAATATCTGAACTACATCGCCATCACCGAATAGTTTACGCATTATTTCTAAGCTCTTAAGTTCTTTCTTACCTTCTGTAAGACTCTCACCAAATCTCTTTGTTAGTTTCCTTTCTTTTGAGCGTTTCTTTGTAAATTCTGTTTGACATTTATAACACAGTTTTTTACCACCGAAAGCTTTAGGATTCTCTTCAAGATACTTTATAACCTTTTCAGTTAATTTCTTTCCACAATTTTCACATACAATTTCTGATTCCATTATCCTACTACTCGATTAACAACCGATTCTATAACCGCTTCAGGAACTTCCAGACCTTCTACTTTGAGATATTCTTTGACCCATAAAGATATATTTTCTTTCGGAATATTTCCACTAGATATTACTTTCTTTACTATACCTTCAATCTTACGTTCATCTACTATTTCTGGTTCTTTTGCAGGCTTTCTATATACAACCTCATAATTGTAATTTCCCATGCTTGTAATCGTGAACACACTACCTTGCATATTAAGTGGATCTCCCCCAGCTTTCTCTACGACTCTCCACATCTGTGTTGCCAGTCCTGAATTTAGCTTGAATGCTTTCCTTCTATCATCCTTCAAGTCACGTACCAGTATTTGTGGTTGTGTCCAATCTACCGTCCTATCATCCAATCCTGTTTCTCCCTCATATACCTGCGTAAAAGTGTCATCAAGAATCTCTATGTGTATCTCTTCTCCTCTGTTTTTAGGTGGAAATATAAATCCTATTCTTTTCTCTCGCTCTTCTACTTCTCTTCTCGCTTCTTCAAATACTCCTCTATCCCATTTTCTTGCCATTTTTAATTCATCCCTCCTTTAATAATATTTAAGTAAAAATTTATCTTTTATTTTAAATAAAGGCACTCTTATTCTTTTACCTTCTAATAATTCTTTCATTTCATCTAATCTCAAAATATTAGGAGCTAATGTTGAAGTTACATAAGCGATATCTCCTGAACGCCATAAATACCTGACTGGTTTTTCCCAATCTATTTCGTTTTGCGGTATATCGATTACCTCAAACCGAGTCTTCTGACACTGAACACATCGCCATAATTCATTAGACTGACATTCATGGAGAGTTTCTTGTTTACAAGAATCACAATACATATCTTTTACAATCATATTAAATCTTCCAAATTTGATATTTTCTTTCTTCTTAAAGGACATGATGGCAAACAAATATCCTCCTTACATCTAATTAGATAGTTTCGTTCCATAGTGTATTTGATCTGATAGGCTGTGATATGACTATCAAAATCAGACCATCCACAAGATTTACACGCATTATAAATCTCATTAAAATTCAGTCCTCGTTCTTGAAGAATTTTAACGTACATCCATCGTATCCTATGATCAACTTCTGCTTGTTTTACTCTTTTGAATATACACGGTGGATTAAATGATGAGATGTTGAAAGGAAATCTTACTATATCTTCGGATAAATTATTAATGACACAATCATCTATGTCTTCTTTATCTGAAGAAAGATAATCATAAATATTGAGAAGTTTACCTTCTTGTTTTAAGAACGTTGAACATAATTTACCACTTTTTGGATTTACTGTTCCCGGTATTCTTTTTAGTCGTCGTATATCAAAACAATGAGAATCAATGGTTTTAAGTTTTAATTCTGATTGTAAATATTTACCAAACTTTCTAAATGCACGATTACCAACAGAAATAAATGGATCCAGCTCTATTAAGATATGAACACCCTTGAATCCTGATATATCACATGTATAGTTTAATTTCTCTTCTTCTAAGAAATTTAGAACTCTGGCTGCATCTTCATTGACTAAGTTATTTTCTCCATCCAAGTCAATGAAGAACCAGATAGGAAAAGTATTACCTGCATCATCAAATTCTGCGATACTCAAAAAACAGTCTCGATAGCCATTATTATTCTCAATAGCCTCAATTAATTCATCTTTGTTTCTAACTTTAAATTGATTAGGATTTCCAAAATAACGATAACGATATTTTGAAAACGACAAGAAATTTCGCATATCATTGTTTATTGATTTTTCAGTGATTCTCGTAGCGAGAGAAGCCATTTATTTCTTTCATATACCCGATTCACTTCTTCAGCGTATTCTTTTTCATGATAATCTATATCATTCAAAGCTTTTTTAATCTGTTGTTCTTTATATTCTTCGCCTGAAAGGCGTTGAGGCATTTCTGGAATAAAACAATCGAACTCAATACTGTCTTCCAATTGTTGGATCATGAATTTTTTAAGATCCACATGATCAGGAGTTGGAGGCTTCCATTCTCGTATTTTAGAAAGCATATCTTCATATCGCTTACGAATTAAATTATTCTTTTTAACGAACTCTTCTCGTTTTTTCAATGCTTCTTGATAAGCTCGTTCTGCTTCTTGTTCCGCTTTTTCTTTATTCCATTCTTTAACGTCTTCTAACCGCTTTTTTGCTTTTTCCAGTTCCTTGAGATGATAATCCGATGGTTCAAATCGTTCTGGAATAGGAGCATCCATTGGTTCATCTCGCATATCAATTAAAGCTCCAAAAGCTCTGGCACACTTCAATACAAATTCTTCAAAAGTTATATCTTTACCATCATATAAATCTAATGTGTAACCTGTAGGCATGTTTAATTACCTCAATATTTTCTTCATCCCACTTCTTTAATTAATTCATCAATACACTTCTTTATCTCTTCCCACTCTTCTCTATATAGATAAACGTGGCCGAGTCTAGTTCTTCCCCCACTCTTCCTGATACCCACTTCTTCAATTTCTATTAGACCATCAAGCATTCGTACTATTATTTCCTCTTCGGATTTAAGAAATCCACTAATTTTCTTTTCTTTTATGATTTTCATATTCGTATTTGATTTTAATCTTTTGACAATTGTGTTGACTTTATTCCACGTTTCCCAATCCAGTCTTATCCAACTACTACCAGTGAATACTGTACCGCGTTCCACTTCAATTAGTACATCCTCATCATCTACTACTATGTCAATTCTCTCCTCATCAGTTTCAATTCGCTCTTTTCTATAAGAATTTTCTATATCCATTTACAATAAAATCTGTCCATCTAAAGTGATATTGTTTCACCACACATCACCAGATCTGCCATCACATCTCGGATATCACCATCAGCTACTACTCTCCCTGTCCTAATCCAATTCCGGAGCATCCGTCTATCTACTCGCTCATAATTGCCTCTTCTATTCAATACAAACACACCTGCTTTCAGATAATGTCTCAATTCTAACTTTCCTAAACGATACTGCACCAAATTCCGTCTCCTCCGTCCAATACTAATTCCATTCACTTTTCGTTCGTTGGATATTCTTTCCTTTTTCCTATTTTTCAAATCTTCATACCACATTTCCCATCACCTCTCTATGCCTCTATTATCCTCTCAGCGAATAATTCCATTGCCTTATCAGGATCATGTTTTGATAACCATTCGAATGTTTCATCTTCATTCAATGGCTTAATGTCTTCTATATCACCAATCTTTTCATATACAAAATATCGACCCGTCTTTGTACGATACAATCGATTCTCGAATAATGCGATCTTCGATTGACAAACCAACTCTGCTGTATTTGTATCATACAATTTCCCATTTACTATTCTTTTCATTTTTTATCATCCATTCTATCTTTATAATATGCACTAATGATGTCTAAAATGCGATCAAATATAACTCTTTGTCCATCTAAGTACCCTTCATGATAAAATTTCAATAAATCTAATTCTGTGTTTTCTTGAAGTTGACGACGCTCATTGAGTTCCTTCTTTATGCAATGTTCAAGTTCTTTTAATTCATTTATTAATTTTTCCTTTTTCATTTCAATACCTCCTCATTAATAATTTCTTCGTTTCTCTCATCATTTCATTAACAGCGACAGCAGACATAGTTAATTGGTCTTTAAGCCATGAGAGATAACCTGATATTCCTTTACTTGTTGGACTATCAACACTCTGCCAGTACATTCTTTCTTGCTCTATACTTCGTATTATGTCATTAAGTGTTTTTTCTTCTCTAACTAAAAAGTTTCTGAAATCGATTATTTTACTCGTTATATCATAGTTTTGCCCCTCATTATAGAATACATAAAAGACATCTGAAATGTGTGACACGACTGTAACTTTCTTGACCGATATTTCTCCTGACTCTTCTTTTCCTAAGAATTTACTTAGCGATTCAATACTTTCAAATCTTCTTACTTTCATATTTTTATCCTCCTATGAGGATGGATGGGGCAGGAGTCGAACCTGCATTCCCGGACGGATCCATCGCTTGGATTCCACCTCTCCTACCAAGAGGCTTCCATATCGTAACTAAAATGCGATGAAGATTAGTGTCCGGATCCTACCGTTGAATGACCCACCCACAATCCCGGATACTTTTCCTAATGCCTTTATAGGCATACAAAAAATATAAATAAAATCATATTTAAATATAGTTGGAAATGTATTTCTCTATTAACTCTCGATGCTCATTCTTATCCTGTGTTGCAAATTTTCTATGTATGTCTTTATCAATGAAAACCACGTGTATATCATCAATGTGATGTGCCTCTGTATTAACTCTTTTTTCATTTAATGGTTGAAAACCATATCCTCTTTGCCATGCACTGTATTTGGAAAAAATATAAGGGGGTTTAATTACCCCCTCTTGTATGAGGCTAATCAGTTCACTAAAGCTTCCCCGCTTTCTCTGTCTTCTCCTTCTTTTCTTCAGGGCGGGACTACCCAACCCAGGGCAAGTTCTTCTACACCCGTTCTCTCGAACAGGAAGTTCAGGTGAGGAGGCTTTCACCATACTTCCCTTGCCCTTGGTGGAGTTTTGATTTCCACCTTCCTCCAATAGAGATCCTATTGTCACAGTTTTTTTATTACGATTCATTCGATTAGTGTTACTCAATCCTTTATAGGTCTTTCTGTTATCCACTGCCACCTACCTCCTCTTTCAACTTCTTCCCACATTTTAGCCTGTTCGATTAGAGATAATCTCAAATATCCATTTCTTTGTGCTGCTTTACGTTCTCTATTTCTTATCATTTCAGCCTTACGTTTTATTTCACTCGCCTTCATTCCTGAATTTATAGCCAAATTATATAAGTGGATCATCAGCTTTCGGTACGGTGACTTTGGATTCTTTTGTTTTTTAAGCCATTTCCGAATTTTTTGTAATTCTTTTTGTTTCGCATCTCGTTCTCTCAATTCATTGAAGTGCTGTGACTGTTTGTTATAATATCTTGTTCTTTTTTCATTTTGAAGTAAATCTGCAGGGGGTTGACATCCTATTTCATTCCACAATGCGTAATAAGCTGTTATTTTTAATCGCTGTTGATAATCTTCTTTATTCCTTATCGGATCTTCCCAAAATATATCAATGTTTCGGAGACAGTCAGGCACTCCATTCAACATATATTCGATTTCTTTCCTAATCACCTTTTGTACACCTCCTCATATTTTTCCATATTCATTTTGAAATACCACGATCTCCTATCAATTCCTTCTTCTCCATTATAGGTATCCTTCCACTCTTCATCGCTAAAATCTTCACCATAATAAGTATCTTCATCACTATTCATTTACTTCCTTCCTTTCACAATTATTGAAGTACCATCTTCGCACCTTCGGTACGTGAGTGTCTCTCCATCTTGGAAACCCTGAAGATGCTCTTCAAATTCTATATAGCGATTTATTCCAGTATTTACTATTTTTGCTCTAATCGTAGACTCCAAATCATCCACATCTTCTCTTTTGCTAAACAAAAATAAATTCCATATAAAATCTGCTTCCATAACTTCTAATCCCAGCTTACTACCTTCGACAATTACTTTGTCACTCATAGCATTTAGAATTATCCACTCTATTATCCCAATATCACTTGGAGAATACTCCTCTACTCCAGTTTTTGCTTTCCATGTATTTCCATCAAAGTATGCATCTACGTATATCTCTTTCTTCTTTTCGGTATCATAAATAGTCGCTCTTAACGTCTTGCTTTCATACCTTCTTATTTCAATCAACTCAAATCGACTACCCGGCTTATTTATTACGCCCTCGCCGCTTCGGGCAACTTCTTCTTTGTTCATTTTCTTATATATCCTATTAGATTTTCTACTATATAAAACATGTGGTTATTCAAGTACTGACTTATGGTACGTACTAATAGTAACTTCTCGGATACTTTTAAAGATCCCTTTATGGCAAAAATGAATTAATTAAAATATCTAATCCTGATATCTCTCCCTTTTAGTTTCCCTATCACAAAAGCGAGGATAGGGATAATAATGAATACTAAATAAATGATTACTAGTTGAACTAATTGATATTCATTGATCATGGTTCTTCACTCTCTATCTTTTATTTTTTTTTCTTTTGCTTGCTTCTCAAGCCACTCTATCACCTGTTCATAGTCAGCTTCGTGATACACTCTATTATCAATATCTTCATCTACATCGACTCTCCATCTACCAATTGCATACATTGCCAAGTCTAAATCTGGATATATCTTAATAGTTAGACAGATATTATTACTTTTATGTTTTGGTAACCACTTGCAGATAACTGGATTGAACTTAGCGAAGTTCTCGATCACTTCTTTGTCTTCTGTTTCGTATTCGTAGATATCGTCTCCTATATAAACATAGCATATATGTTTCCATTCTTCGTCTATATATTTTTCCCACATTTTTTTCTTTCATTATTTCATTAGAATTGTGAATATAAAAAGGATGTGGTTATTGAAGTAAGAACCTTAGGTAAGTATTCCAGATACTTTTGAAGTTGCCTTTATGTAGGTTGTAAATTTAACAATACTATTTTTGAATAGTTTTTCTTTTTTTTTTTTCGAATAAAACAATAAATAAAAGAGAGAAAGGAGAGAAAAGAATAAATATAAACCTATTCCTCCTCTTCTTGTGCTATTTTGTTGAGCCACTCGATCACACCCTCATAGTCGTCTTCTTGGTATACCCTATTTTCTATTCCATAGTCCAGGTCATCTCCCCAAGTTCCCAAGGCATATTCTGCTGCTTTGTTCTCTTCGTCTACATGAATGGTGAGTATAACCTCTGCATCTTTTGCTTCGTTGTCGAGCCAGTCATGTATATCAAAGTCCCCTACGAAATAGTCCTTGATCAGCTTTTTTTCGTTTGTTTCAAATTGCCATATTCCTTCTCCTATCTCATCACATATTTCTTTCCATGCTTCCGGGTTATTTATATTGCGCTCCCCGCCTTGCGCCTCTTTTATTTCTATCATTTTCACCTCAATTATCATGTTAGAATTAAGTATATATAAATAGTGTGGTCATTTAGGTACTTACTTTAGGTAAGGATCAACTATATATTTTAAACTTCTTGTAAGTTACTATAAAAAAAGAAATTAATAAGAAAAATAAAAATCTTCTTCTAATCCTTTACTAAAATCATTTGTTTCACATGCCTTCTTCGCTTCGCTGTATTTGAAATAGACCGCTATTTCTTTCTCATCTCGTAGCACTACCCATCTCTTTACAAAACTCCCGCCACCTCTCGTTTCTATTATGTACCCGTTTACTTCTCTTCTTATCATTCTCTCTTATTTATTCTTTTATCTTAACCCTATAAAAATAATGTGGTCACTCTCGTACTAACCTATAGTCCTTACCTTTATTCTTTTTAATCTTCTTTCCTATATATTATATTATATATTATATTAATAATTTCCTTTCCTTTCTTTTCTTTTATGTATGTGTTTTTTAGTTTATACTATTGGTTTTTAGTAGTTTTAGCTGTTATTAGTTGTTTTTATTATTGTAGATAAGCATGAAATCTTACATTTATGGGCTTTTTTTTTCAAATATAAACCTCTATAAACAAATAAAATTAAAAATAAAACAATAATAAGACATAAAAGGAAAAAGGAATGAATAATGAAACTAAAGAAAGAGAAATAAGAATTTTCATAAGAGATTGAGAAACACAGAAAAGTGACATGTATACGGGTAGACATGGAAAGAAGGTTAGTCCCGATATAAAATGATTTTCGGTTACTTAAAGAATTTTTTAAGTATGATGTACAAATCTGTGCATTTCCCTCAAGAGATGACACTAAGTATTACCGCTTTCATCCCTTTTCATATCCTTGACAATTCTCCCTTTCATCCCTTCATACTAATCTTACATAATGTTATCCTTTTCATCCCTCGTATTACTCGAAACTGCGAGTGGGATTTTCAATCTATGACCCCTCCAAAATATTGCGTGAGATGCAAATAGAAGCCCGTCATCAAAATTTTTTCATGTAGGTAATATAAAAATATAGGAAGGCAAAAACATTGCGGCTATCATTGAATTTCAGCAAATAGTGAAAGAGGTATGAAGCGATGATCGAAATTGCCAAGATTTGTATTACCAATTATGAATTTCAGGAATTGCATCAGTGACTACTGAAAAATATGATGTGAGGCGCAAATATAAAGCCGTGGTGCAAATAAAATACACAAGGGTATATAATTATACCTAAAACACAAAACATTTTCATAAACAAGAAATATCGAGGTCTGGTGCAATTTCATAAAAAATAAGATTATCAACATCTCCAAGTTTTAAATATTAAATTCTAATATTGAAATTTACATCGTGGACTACCTAAAAATATTGCACCAGAAACTTATACAAGCTTGTCATTGAAATTTTTTACTCTTACCTATATAATTATATACCCAACCCAAAACATTCGCGTGAACATGAAATATGAAGGGTATATGTAAATTATACAAAAAGACAATTCAAGTACCATAAGTAAGTACCTCAATGACTACAAGCTTTTTATATTCATGATTCAAATATTACATTTAAAATGAATGAAATAGAAGAGATAGTAAGGGATAGAATAGTGATAGAATTGGAGAGTCTAAAGAAAGGATTCAGAGAGGAAATAAAGAGATTGGAATCAGAAAGTGAATTCAGCAACATACCCAGTTACTCTACTTATTTAAAATATTTGGTAGAAGGTATCGAGATTTCAATTGATAGAATTGATAAAAGAATCCAAGAGAAAACTATGTCATAAAATACCAGACTTTCACTTTTCTTTCTTTCTTTATATATTTCTTTCTTTCTTTTATTATATATCATACTAGATAGATCCTTTTATATATATTATATAATATATATTATATAATCATACTAGAAGGATCTTTTTACATCTTAGATATTCTTACATGTATGATATTTCATATTGAATTCTTAGAATATACATTATTGAATCTTCTAGTATACATTCTTGATATTCTTATCTTTTAGATATTCCTATCCTATAGAATACCTTATCTTTACATTTATGAAATTCTTACATTCTTGATATTCCTTATGGTATTGTATTCCTTACATTATGGATATCCTATATGTTAGATATTCTATACATCATTGAATTCCTGATTGATATTCTATTCTTTTTATATATTATATATTAGATTTATCTTCTTATCCCTTTCTATCCCTTTCTTACTTCTTCATATTAGTATTATTTTTTATTATCCCTTTTCTTTTTCTTTATGAAGATACGAATCAGTGTTATCTCTCTTTCTCCTTTTCTTAATAATTATGTATTATCAATATTCTTATCTTTTGTATTCAATTATGTTATCTCTCTTATCCCTCTTCATACATGTTATTACCTCTTTCTTCTTTTTTTAATCCTATTATTAAATTTTCTTTAAGTGATCGAAAAGCTTTTATATACCCTATATCTTATATATTATCGGTGATGTGAAAAATGAATGGAGTATATGTGAATGGATGGATAGACATCGAGG
>Ga0190332_1000014_pt1 | contig 36345 bp, 29 predicted proteins | sample 48720456_MG_FD_161679 | JGI IMG/M metagenome (GOLD analysis project Ga0190332, IMG submission 161679) | Hydrothermal vent sediment bacterial communities from Southern Trench, Guaymas Basin, Mexico - 4872-04-5-6_MG | ecosystem: Environmental > Aquatic > Marine > Hydrothermal vents > Sediment ... | reverse complement strand
GAAGGAAGAAAAACACTTGAAGAATTATTAAAAAGATATTTAAAGGTCAAAGAAACAATTAAAGAGTTAAATAAAGAAAAAAAAGAACTTGAAGAAATGATTGTGGATTTTGTTGAACACATGGATATAGACAACATTATTGTAGAGGGTGTACTAGTAGAATTTACTCGTAAAACTAAAATTCAAATTAAATAAAAGTTCCACATTTTAAGAGGGGAGGGGTCTAGGTGGAGAAATTTTTCAAACTTAAAGAAAACGGTACTAACGCTCGTACTGAGATTATTGCTGGTATTACTACTTTTCTAACCATGGCTTACATCATCTTTGTTAACCCAAGTATTCTAATCAACGTCATTCCCGGTGCCACACCAGGCAGTGATCTCTATACGCAATTTTTTGGTGCATTTATGGTCGCAACTATTTTAGGTGCAGCAACAGCAACCCTTATCATGGGGCTATGGGCTAACTATCCATTTGCGCTTGCTCCAGGTATGGGACTGAATGCATATTTTGCATTTACCGTTTGTTTAAAGCTAGGTATTGATTGGAGAGTAGCATTAGCTGCAGTATTTGTTGAAGGTTTAATTTTTATATTACTCACTTTAACTGGCGTTAGAGGTTTTGTTGTTAAAGCAGTTCCATCGAGCATAAAACTAGCTACAAGTGCAGGTATTGGGTTATTCATAGCTTTTATTGGGCTTAAAAGTGCTGGAATAGTCGTTCAAGATCCTGCAACTTTCGTAACGCTTGGCGATTTAACCACACCAGCTGCTCTTGTAGCAATAATAGGGTTCTTTATAATAGCTATATTGTTTGCTTTGAAAGTTCCTGGTTCAATATTGATTGGTATTTTAGCTTCTACTTTCATTGGTGCTCTTCCTATATTTGATGTAACCAAATATCAAGGTATTGTAGGAAAAGTACCTGATATTTCTCCAACATTTCTAAAGCTTTTTGAAAAATTCTCTTGGGCTGATCTTGCTTCTGGAACTTTTTGGATCGTAGTTTTCACTTTCTTCTTTGTTGATTTCTTCGATACTCTTGGAACTCTTACGGGACTTGCTGAGAGTGCCGGATTTATAAAAGACGGAGAATTCCCAAGGGCAAATAGAGCATATCTTGCTGATGCTGTTGGAACATCAGTCGGTTCACTTTTTGGCACTTCAACTGTTACAACTTACATTGAAAGTAGTACAGGAATCGCAGAAGGCGGACGAACTGGTCTTACAGCTGTTACTGTTGCAATATTAATGCTTCTCATGCTTTTCTTTGCTCCTCTTGGTTTAACAATTCCTGCAGCTGCAACTGCTCCTGCACTTGTATTTGTGGGTGCATTGATGCTCAAAGGATTAAAATTGATTAATTGGGATGATATAACTGAAGCACTTCCTGCATTTGTTACCATGATTGTAATGCCTCTTACATATTCAATTGCTAATGGTATTGCACTTGGTTTAATTGTATATCCTATTGTAAAAACATTCAGCGGTAAAGCAAAAGATGTTCACTGGTTCAATTGGATACTTGCTATTCTTTTTGCGTTGTATTTGATTTACTTAAGAGGTTGATAACTGAAAAATTTTTAAGCCCCTTCCTCTTTAAAAAGGAAGGGGCTTTTGTTTTCTAGTACAATATTATATAATAATAATAAATGATAGATATAAAGAAGGTGAATTTATGGAAAATAAAGAAAAAGATGTTTCTATTGTTATTGAAGAGTTATTAAAAATAGGAGAAACACAAGACGTCTCAAAAATTAATGAGGTTATAAAAATTTTAAAAAATGATAATAGACAAATAATTAGAGAAACTGCTGTAAAAGTCTTAAAAACCATTAAATTCAAAGAAACAGCCGAAGAAGTTTCGAAACTTTTGTTTGAAAAAGATGCCTTTCTTAGAAATTCTGCAGTAATGATCCTTGCAGAATTATGGGACGTTTCAAAACCGATTTTAAAAGAACTTATAAAACATAAAAACAAACATATTAGAAAATACGCTTTGGATGCTTTATACCTTTCAAATTCACCTCAATCCACTGATTTAATTTCTCAATGTTTAGATGATGAAGAAGTCAACAATGTCATTGCAGCAGTTGAATATATAGGATATTATTACGATACAAGATATAATGATAAAATTGTGAAAATTTTAAAAAAAACTTCTGATCCATTTCTTATTTGCACTTGTCTTGAAACTCTTGAGAAAATTGGTACTGAAAAACATCACGATGAGGTATTAAACTTTCTCTCAAATCAAAAAGAAATTAATGATATAATCCTTCCTTCTCTTTTAAAATTTTTATCTTCAAAAATTAAATTTGATGACATCAATTTCATATTACAAGTTGCTCCATCCAAATTTGAGATTGCATATAAAGAAATAATTGATACAATAAAAGATTTCATTGAAAAATATCAAAATCAAATAGATGAAAAATTATCAAATAAAATTACTCAACTTTTATTGTCATTCTTAGATAATGAAATCCCATCTGAAAACAAATATGAAATTATAATGTTGATTTCGATCATAAATCCCAACATTCTTTTGGACAGGATTAATGAATTTCTTGAAACCAATGATGAGCTTATTCAATTAGGTGCTTTGGAATTAATTGGGCAGAAAAAATTAATAAAATACAAAAACAAAATAATTGAAATTTCCAAAAACTCCTCTTCTGAATTAATTATTGAAATTTGCCAGGATATATTAAATGAGTTAAATGAATTAGACTAAGAAAAGGGTGCAAAATATGGTTTTCGGATTTAAAGAATTTAAAGAACTCAGAAATTTCATTTATGAAAAAACAGGAATATTCATACCTGATAATAAAATTTATTTACTTCAGCGAAAAGTTGATAAAGCGCTCAAAGGTTCTAAATTTAAAAATTTTGAAGAGTATATAAAATACTTGAAATTTTATGATACAAATAAATCTGAATTTACAAAGTTGATAAATGAAATAACCATAAATGAAACTCATTTTTTCAGAGACTTTCCACAACTACAGGCTTTTGCTGAATACTGTGTTCCGGAATTATTAGAAAGAACAAAAAAAAGAAAAATAAAACTGTTGTCTGCCGGTTGTGCTACAGGTGAAGAACCTTATACCTTATCAATAATATGTAACGAAATGTTACCAAGTAACGTAGACTATTCTATCATTGCCCTTGATATAGATGACAATGCTCTAAAAAAAGCAAAAGAGGGAAGCTATCTTGAAAGATCAGTCAAGTTTGCTCCCAAAAAATATTTAAACAAATACTTTATTAAATATAATGATAGCTATTATGTAAGAGAAGAAATAAAAAACAATGTTTCTTTCTATAAAGTTAATCTTTTTGACTCAAGTCATTTGCTATCTTTTGGAAGTGATTTTGATTTTATATTCTGTAGAAATGTATTGATTTATTTTTCTGAAATTTCTAGAATTAAGGTTGTATCAACATTTTACAATATGCTGGAACCAGGAGGGTATATTTTTCTTGGAAGTTCAGAATCTCTTAGCAGAATCACAACTGCATTTGAATTGAAAAAAATGGGGGAGTTTTTGGTGTATCAAAAACCTTTATCAAAAGAGGGTCGAAATTTATGAAAAAAATCCTTATTGTAGATGATTCAAAAATGGCAAGAAATTATCATGCGTATGTATTAAAGAACGCAGGATATAGAGTTATCGAAGCAATAGATGGTGCAGATGCTCTTGAAAAATTATTCTCTAATCCTGATATTTCCTGTATTATAACTGATTTAAATATGCCAAACATGGATGGCCTTACATTTATTAAAAAAGTAAGGGAAAAAGAGGAATTTAAAAAAATTCCTATTATTATTGTAACCACTTTAGATGAAAATTATGACAAGAGTGAAGGATTTAAAGCAGGCGCAAATTATTATTTAATTAAACCAACCAAACCTTCAGCTCTTATATCCACTATCAAATTACTATTAAAAGATTAAGAGGTGGGAGTTTTGAAATTTGCAGATGATGATATTATATTAATTAAAAATATTCTGAAAGAAATAATTATGTATATTCAAAATCTGGATAACACAATAAACCAAATTAAAAAAAATCCAAAAAACAATCACTTAATTGTAAAAATAATAGAGACTTTACGCTCAATCATTGATTTATCTCATTTTATAAATTTAGATTTTCTTGTCGAAATTATAAGAAAACAAAATAAACATTTGAAAAATTTACAAACTATTGACAACAAAGATATCCACATTTTAGAACAATTGTTGCAGATCATTAAAAACACCTTTGATACAATCTCAAATTATGCAAATAAAAGCGACATGTCAGAAATAGATATTCCCCTAGAAGACATTAAAGATTCAAAAGAATATAAGGAAATTATTAACTATCTTGAAAGCAGGACTGCTTCAAAGGAAAAAGATAAAATTTCTTCTTTTTCATCATTAAACGAACTACTAGAAGAATATGCAGTTGAATTGGAAGACAATATAACAAAATTGGAAAACGCATTATTAGATTATGAACAAAATCACAATAGTGAACTTTTAAAAGATATAATGAGATATTTTCATAGTATAAAAGGTGGTTCGCGATTAATACTTTCTTTTCCCGAAAATTCAGATAATATTTCTTTGTTATACATAGAAAAAATTTCTCATAAATTTGAAGATTTGGTTCAAAAATCAATTAAAGAAAATATTGACTTACCTGTAAATTTATTATTTCAAGCTGTTGATTATTTAAAAACATTGAAAAATAGTTTTTTGCAAAATATTCCTTTTGACAAAGATAAAATTGATAAATTTTTACAAAATATTAATACATCTAAAATTCAGCATCCTGTGGAGAAAATTGAAATAAATGAAATCAGTAGGCCTACAGAAACCATATCAGAAACTTTAATAAATTTGATCTCTCAATTTCTTGAATTTCTTAACGTGTTAAAAGAAAATCCCGAATTGAAAGGAAATGCTTTATATTCTATTCTTCCCATTAAAAATGGTCTGGAATTGTTAAAAAATAAAGATTTAATAGAGATTTTAAACAGTGCTGAATCATCAATTAAACAAAATGATTTTGATCAAGCATATCAAACAATCAGCAAGTTATATAATATATTAAAACAAACTGATAAAACATCAATAGAAAAAACAGACATTGAACTAAAAGAGGCAGAAAAAAACAAAAAAGAGAGAGTTTTAGAAACTAAAGTAGATACAAAAACAAAATCTCCAATTTTAAAAGTTAATAGAAAAAAAATTGACAAATTAATAAATCTAATTGAAGAATTAACAACTGTAAAGAATTTTTTATCCTATATTTTAAAAATGAATGTTATTCAGGATGAAAAAACAAAAAATAATGTTACAAGATTAAATAAAATTATTTCCGAACTTTACAATGTAGCAATTTCCATAAGAATGGTTCCAGTTGGGGATTTATTTAGCATGTTTAGAAGAACTATTAGAGATTTATCAATAAAGCTAAGTAAAAAGGTCAATTTGATTATAAAAGGAAGTGAAGTAGAAATAGACAAAAATATTATTGAAATAATTGAAGATCCATTAACTCATCTTGTAAGAAATGCAATCGATCATGGAATTGAACCTCCACAGGAAAGATTAAAACTTGGAAAAAATGAGGAAGGAGAAATTGTACTCAACGCATATTATTCTGGAAATTTTGTAAATATTGAAGTAATAGACGATGGAAAGGGAATAAATCCTGAAATGGTTAGAGCAAAAGCCCTTGAAAAAAATTTAATTTCTCCTGAAGAAGTTATGAATATTTCTGATGAACAAATAATTAATTATATATTTGAACCAGGTTTCTCAACCTCAAACAATATCAATGAAATTTCAGGAAGAGGTTTTGGTTTAGATATTGTTAAAAATACTATTGAAAAAATTGGAGGGAAAATTTATATTGAATCAAAGGTTGGAAAAGGCACAAAAATAACATTACAATTGCCTTTAACTTTATTTATCGTAAGAGGTTTGCTTGTAGAGATAGAAAATTTCAAATTTATAATACCAATGGAATTTGTACATGAAATATTTAAATTAAATTCAAGTAAAATATATTCCCATAAAGAAATATATTTCACTAAAATAAGAAATAAAATTGTTCCTGTGATATTCGGTGATACTATAATTGAAAATTTTGAATTTAATAAAAAAGAGTATCTTGTTAACAATGATTTGATTAATTTAGTTTTAATTGATAATGTTGAATATGGAACAGTTGCTCTTGTAGTTAATAAAATAATAGAAGAAAATGAATATTTGATTAAAAATATTCCTGAAATTAGTACTAATAATAACCTCTTATTTGGCGCAACAATAATAGAAGATGGAACAGTTGTTCCTATATTAAACCTTATTGAGCTGGTGATATGATGGCAAAAACCATTGTATTCTCTAACCGAAAAGGAGGGACTGGAAAAACTACATTATCTTTTAATATAGCAAGTTATTTGGCTAATAAGAAATATAGAACGTTGCTTATTGATCTTGATTCTCAAGCTCATAGTACTATCCATGCTGGTTTGAACGTTTTTAAATTAAAATATACCATTTATGAAGTTCTAATAGAATTTATTAAAAACAAAAAAGTTAATAAAGATGTTATTATAAAAACAAGTAAACTTGATTTAATCCCATCAAATGAAAATATAGCTGCTTTGGAAATTGAACTTTCAAATTTTAAAAATCAAAATTCAATTTTAAAAGATTTTCTGATTGAATTTGAAAAGGATTATGATTTTATTATTATTGATACTCCTCCTTCTTTGGGGCTAATCACAATAAATGCTTTGGTAGCATCTGATTACCTTATTATTCCAGTAAAATTAGATTTTTTCTCCTTAGTTGGAATTGCAAATATGATGAACATTTATTATAAAATCAATTCAATGTATGCGCCAAATCTGAAATTACTTGGAATAATTCCTGTAAATCTGAATTCTAGAGCAAAAATATCAAAGGAAGTTTTCAAAGAAATTGAAAATACTTTTGGTAAAGATAAATTATTTCCATTTTTAAAACAGGACATTAAGTTTGTTGAAGCGTCAAGCCATGGTTTGCCAATTTTTAAATATTCCCCAAAATCTAGTGGTAGTGAAGCTATTAGAAAAATCTCAAAAGAACTGCTTAGGAGGATTAGTAACCTTGAAAAATAACACTAAATTACTTGGAAGAGGACTTGATAACCTATTTGATAATACCATTGAAGATCAGTTTTTTGATAAAGCTTTAAAAGATGATGAAAATGGAAATTATTTATTTGCTTTTCACTATTATATGAAAGTAGTTGAATTAAATGGAAAATTGAAAGCAAAAGCCTTAAACAATGCAGCGGTAATTTTAGCCGAAAATGGTTTTTCATCAAAAGCTATTGAGTTATTGAAGGAAGCACTCAAAATAGACAGTAATAATTCAGAAATAAAATACAATTTAAATTCTCTTTTAAGTGAGGCAGAATAAAAATGATTGTAGGAATTGATTTTGGAACCGTTAATTCTTCTGTTTCATTCATTGATGATGATCTAAAACCCCAAATAATTGTAAACGAAAGAGGAGTAAGATTAACTCCTTCTGTTGTTTATTTTAAAAATTCTGAAGAAGTTATAGTAGGTGAGATAGCTAAATCACAAAGATTAGTTAAACCAGAGCAAACAATTTTATTAGTAAAAAGAAAGATTGGAGAAGATTATAAATACAATATTTTTGAATGCGAATATTCTCCTCCAGAAATTGCTTCGTTTATTTTTAGAAAATTAAAGCAATATGCTTCAGATTATTTAAATAAAGAAATTAATCAGGCTGTAATTACTGTTCCAGCATACTTTGATGACAATCAAAGACAAGGGGTACTACTAGCCGCTAAATTAGCAGGAATGGAAGTTGTAAAATTACTTAATGAACCAACTGCAGCCGCATTAGCCTACAATCTTGACCCTACAATTGATCAAAATGTATTGGTTTTAGATTTTGGAGGAGGTACATTTGACTTAACTTTGTTAAACTCCCATAACGGTATTTACAAAGTTTTATCTACGAAAGGGAATACGAATCTTGGAGGTATTGATTTTGACAAAGTTATTGTTGATTGGATTTTAGACACTATAAAAAAGAAAGATGGAATTGATTTATCAAACGATACAGTAGCATTACAACAAATATGGAATGCTGCAGAAAAAGCTAAAATAGATCTTTCAAGTGTTGAAGAAACCAATATTGTAATTCCATACATTGCAATAAATGAAAATGGACCATATCATATAAACATTACATTAACAAGAGGGAGATTTGAAAATCTTTCTATTGATTTACTACTTAAAGCAAAAAAGCTGATTTTGGAAGTATTAAAAGATGCTAATCTTACTCCTGATCAAATAGACAAAGTAATTCTTGCAGGAGGAACTTCAAGAATCCCTGCCTTTAAAAAAACAATTAAAAATATTTTCGAAAAATCTGAAATTTTGGGAACCATAAACCCTGATGAAGTTGTAGCTCTAGGTGCTGCTGTTCAAGCAGGTATAATAGAGGGAAAATTACAAAATATTGAATTAAAAGATATTGTTTCTCATACTCTGGGAATTTTGAATGATGATGGACAATTTGTTCCAATAATAGAAAAAGGAACATCTTATCCAACTTCATCAACCAAAATGTTTACAAATACCAGAGATAATCAGAATTCTGTGATAATAAAAGTCTTACAGGAACATAATGATAATTTAATTGAACTTGGAAATTTAGAATATGTTTCAGAATTCTACTGGAGAAAAGAAGAAGCAAATATCTCCGTGACTTTTTATATTGATATAAACGGTGTTTTAAAAGTAATTGCTGAGGATCTTGACCATGGAAACAAAAAAGAATTAAACCTTAAAAATCCTTTTTTAGAATTAAGAAACATAAATATTGAAGAAAAAAAGAAATTCCTTGAAAAAATTAATGTTTTATAAAAAATCCATAAGGGGTGAAAATTATGGAAAGAAAAAAATTAGAAGTTCCAGAAGAACTTAAGAAAAAAAGAACCGGAATTAAAGAAAAAGTAGGTTTAGAAGATTTAAACAAAAAGAAAGAAGAGGTAAGAAGAAAAGCACAAGAAAGAATAAATCAAAGAAATATCGCTAAAAGACAAGCTTTATCAGAAAGAATTGCTTCTGCTGCACAAGAACTGTTGGTTGGCATTGAAGAAGCATCTTCAGCTGTAGAAGAACTTTCTGGAGCAATTGAAGAGTTCTCTTCAAGTGCTGAACAAACTTCAAGTGCAGCACAAGAATCCAAGGCAGCTATTGAACAAATTTCAAAAAGTATAAATTCAATAAAAGAAAATATTAAAGAATTGGTTGAATCCTCCAAAATTTCGCAACAAAGGATTTTATTTATGATTGATAATCTCAACAATTTAATTTCTATTGTGAATGAATCTGCCGAAAAAAACAAGGAGGCTGCTAATTTATTATCCCAACTTGAAAAAGAATCAAAGAAAATTATTGAAATAGTTGAAGTTGTATCCAATATAGCAGATCAAACTAATTTACTCGCATTAAACGCTGCGATTGAAGCTGCCAAAGCTGGAGAATATGGAGCAGGATTTTCTGTAGTTGCAGATGAAATACGAAGACTTGCCGAAACTTCGCAAAATTCAGCGGGAGAAATTGCAAAATTTGTAGAACAAATTGAAAAAAGTCTTTCTTCTGTTTCAGAAATGATAAATAAAATAGTTTCTGATTCAAACTCTCAGGTTAAATTGGGGATTGATATTTCAAATGAATTAAGTAAAATATCCGATAATTTTGATCAAATTGTTCAACATATGCTAGATACTCAATTAGATTTTGATGAAATTGTTGAATTAACTAATAAATTGTTAGATCAATCTCTTACAGTTGAAAGTGGTGCATTGCAAATTAGTTCTGCAGCAGAACAATCTGCAACTGCCTTAAACCAACAGGTAAAAGGCTTTTCAGAAGTTAGGACTACTGCTCAAGCTTTAGTTGAACTTGCTGAAGAATTAAAAACAACTTCTGACATTTCTAAAATTGTTGATTTTTTAGCCTCTTCATCCGATGAGTTATCATTTAACATTCAAGAATTGCTTAGTGCATCCGAAGAAATTAATTCTGGCCTTGAGCAACTTAGAAAAGGTACTCAACTTCTTTTAGAAGCGTCTAAAAATAGTTCCAAAATAATTGAAACTCTTTCTAAAAAAGCTTTCTCACTGAACAATATCATAGAAAATGATATTAAATTTTTGCAAGAAACGGTAAATATGCTTAACAATAACAAAGATAATATTTCAAAATTAATAAATAATATCAAAACGATTTCCGAAGACTATCAAAACTCTTCTAAAAACATGTTAGAACTTTCAGAAAAAACTAGGAAAATTGAAAAGTTCATTGATCTCATTGAAAAGGTTACAATTCAAACTAATATGCTTGCAATAAGCGGTTTAATAGAAGCTGCTAGAGCTGGGGAATATGGAAAGGGCTTTGAAGTAGTTTCAACAGATATAAGGAATTTATCAGAAGACACCTCTACAAATGCTGAAAATATCAAAGAATTAATTAACAACATTTTATACTTCATCAATAATTTAACGCTTGAAATATCCAATTCTTCAAGGGAATCTATCTCCGAAGTTTCAAAAGCTCAGGAATCTTTTAAAATTGTTGAAGAATTAAATGAAAAAATCTCTCTATTTAACAATTTCTTTGAAAATATTTCTAAAGAATTTGAACAAATTTCAGTTGCAATTGAACAAAACAGTAAATCTGTAGAACAAATCTCGTCTGCGGTGGAACAATCTAGCTCGGCAATTGAAGAATCCACAAAAGCTTCAGAGCAACAAGTCATAGCTTTAAACCAACTTTCAAAGGCCATAGAAGAAATAATTGAGATTAATGAAGAATTAAGACAAAGCTTGGAGGTGTGATTAATGAACACCTCTCAATTTTTTGTTTCTTTTACCATATCAAATCAAAGATTTGCTGTGCCATTAAAATATACAAAAGAAATTGTTGATTCATTATCTATAACAAAAATCCCCATGACTTCGAGTTTTGTTGAAGGAATAGCAAACTATAGAGGCGAAATAATTCCTGTTTTGAATTTGTATGTTTTAATAAAAAAGAAAAAAATAAACACCAAACATAAATTTTTAATCCTGGAAATAAACAATAAAATTATTGGATTAACAATCTCCTCAAGCGAAGAAATTCTCGGTATTTCTCCAGAAGAAATTGAACAAAAATCAGAAAATGAGTTAATATCAGGAATATTTCATAAAAATGAAAATGTATATTTCATTCTAAATACTGAAAAATTAATTGAAAAATTATCATCAAAAAATCTTAAGAAAAAATCAACCAAACCATTTGTAAAAAAAGAGCAAACAGAACAAATAACTGAAAAAAAAGATTATTTTAAAATTTTGACTTTTAAATTAAATAACAATTTATATGCATTTCAACTAAAAGACGTCGAAGAAATTATTAGCTACAGAGAAATTAATTTTGCTCCAAATCTACCTTCATATGTGGAAGGAATAATTAAAAATAGAAATTATTTGACTCCTGTCATTAATACAAAATCATTATTGGAATTTAATAACACAGAATACCTGACAAATTCAAAAATAATTTTCTTGAAATTAAATAATTCTCTAGTAGGAACATTGGTAGACTCTGTTGAAAATATATTAAATGTTGACAAACAAGATATATTAAATACACCATTTTCTACAGAAAAAAATTCTGAACTTAAGGGAATAATTGAAATTAATGGAAAATTAATCATGTTGATCGACATTCTTTCTTACTTAAAAGAAGATCTATTATTTTTAGAAAAAGAATTTAAAAAAGAACAAACTCTTAAAAAACCAAAAAAGCAACTTCAATATGTTATAATTAAGCTAAATAATGATATTTTTGCAATTTCTATAGAAAATATTCTTGAAATTTTCTCATCAAATAATATTACCAAAATCCCAAATTCAAAATCTTCATTTGAAGGACTTTTGAACTATCGAGGAAATATCATTCCAGTAGTAAATTTAAGAAAGAAACTTACAAATACTTCTTCCAAACAAAAAAACTACAAATTTCTAATATGTAAAATTAATGATCAACAAATTGCTTTGCTTGTAGATGAAGTAATAGATACAAGATCATATTACGAAGAACAAATAAGAGATATTCCTGAATTAGGAAGAAAATCAAACAAAATAAAGAAAGCAATAAAAGATTCTACAAATACTATCTTGATCCTTGAAATCGACAAATTACTAACTTCAAAAGAAAAAATTAATATAGAGGAACTTTCGAAAGAGAAGGATATATCTTCTTTATCACAAGAAAGTATAGATCCAAAAAAAACAAAAGAAAAAAAGAAAAAATCGAACATAAAATTAAAACGTTTAAAATGAAGGTGATTTTATGAAAATTAAAGTATTAGTTGTAGATGATTCTGCATTAACAAGGAAAATTTTGGAAAAAATAATCTCGTCCGATCCCGATTTAGAAGTAATTGATTTTGCAGAAAATGGGCTCGAAGCAATTGAAAAAGCAAGAAAACTCAAACCTGATGTGATTACGCTTGATGTCTTAATGCCAAAATTAGATGGGCTTAAAACATTAGAAACCTTAGTAAAAGAAAAAATTTGTCCCGTAATTATTCTGTCAGTAATAACTCAAGAGGGTGCTTTAGAAACTATTAAAGCATTGCAAATAGGCGCATTCGATGTTATACCTAAACCAAAAGGTGGTGGACCTTTTACTGTTGAAAGTATTTCATCAATTCTTATAAAAAAGATAAAGGAAGCATATCTGTATTCTAAAGATAAAAATGTTTTAAATAAACTTTCAAAAGAAATTGATATCGAGGAAAAACAGAAATTAAGTCTTGAACCATCATCAAGAGATAAAATAGACTTTTATGGCGTAGTTATAGGAATTTCAACTGGTGGACCCAAAACCATATATGATGTTCTTCCAAAATTACCAGCAGATCTAAATGCCTCTATATTTCTTATACAACACATGCCTTCTGGATTCACCAAACAATACGCTGAAAGATTGGATAAATATTCTGAATTGAAAGTAGTTGAAGCAGAAGATGGAATGGAAGTTAAGCCTGGATATGTTTATGTAGGTAAAGCTGGATATCACTTAAAAATAAGACAAGGTGGAAAAAACACACTTAAAATATGGCTTTCTAAATTTCCAGAACACTTATTTAAACCATCAGTCGATATTACTATGGAAAATGTACTTCAATTTTTTAAAGAAAAAACAATTGGTGTTTTAATGACTGGCATGGGAGACGATGGAGCAGAAGGTATGGTTAAAATAAAAAACACAGGTGGACTTACAATAGCTGAATCTGGAGAAACTGCTATCGTGTTTGGAATGCCCGCTGAAGCAATAAAAAGAGGTGGAGCAAATGTAATTTTACCTTCTTATAAAATTGCAGACAAAATTATAGAAATAGTAAATAATAACAAGTGAGGAGTGATTATATTGGAAAAAAAGCTTTCATTTAAAATCTTAATAATAGATGATGATAATTTATTTTTAAATTATTCAAAAAACATTTTACAATCAAACGGTTACGATGTAGAAATTGCTACCAACGGTAAGGAAGCTTTGCAGATTTTTTCAAAAAATCCGGGTTTATATAGAATCATGCTCGTTGATTTATTAATGCCAGTAATGAATGGGATTGAATTTATAAAAGAAATTAGAAAAATTTCAAGAGATTTTTACCCTTATATCATCATCGTTACTATTAAAAACGAAACTGAAATTCTTTCACAGTCTCTTGATGTAGGAGGAGACGATTTTATAGTTAAACCTATTAATGAAAAAATTCTTGTTAAACATATTGAAAGCGCTCTTAGAAAACTAACGTTTATTAATTTAGATGCCTTACTGGATATTCCTTTAAAACTTCTCGATTCAAAAGACAAATACACTACTTTACACAGTGAAAATGTAAAAATATATACTTCTATTTTAACTAAATTATGTTTTGAAGAAAATTTAATTGAAAACAAACAATTTGATACCTTTTTACTTGAAATACAGGAAGCAGCAAGGTTACATGATGTTGGCAAAATTGTCATTCCTGATTTTATATGGATGAAACCTGGAACTTACACCGAAGAAGAAAGACGAATTATGCAATTGCACACCACAAAAGGAGCTGAAGCAATAGATGCCGCATTAAAAACACATCCTGAAAATAGTATATTAAAAACTTGCTATAATGTCGTTAAATATCATCACGAAAGATGGGATGGAAAGGGATATCCTGAAGGACTTAAAGGAAAAGAGATCCCGATAGAAGCAAGAATTGTTGCTGTTGCAGATGTCTTCGATGCTTTAACTACTAGAAGAATTTATCGTTCTGAATATCCAGCTCATGAAGCTATAGAGATAATGATTAATGAAGAAGATGGTCATTTTGATCCTGATATATTTGGACTATTTTTGAAGTATAAAAATCTGTTCATTGATATTGCAAAAACAAAGCTCAAAAAACAACTTGAAGAAATTAAAAAATTATAATAAAAGCTCCAGGCGCACCTGGAGCTTTTTTGTTTATTTTTTCAAAAGTTTATCTAAATAACTCATTACTTCATCTTTTGTATTAAGGGGAGTACCATCTTCTGTTAAAACTTGACTCCAATCTTTTAGTTCACTTTCCCACATATTATCAGTAAGTTCATTATATCTATCTTTCAAATTTGATGCAATATATTTCATATCATTTAAAATAAGTTCGTAATGCACTATGAATCTTTGATAACTTTCAAAAATATTCGCCGCAGTTGGAGGTGTGATAATTCCTTCTATTGTATCCTTAACCTTTAGCAAGGTTTGAATACTTAAACCCATGTTTTTCAGTTGTGAAATAAAGTTATTGAGTTTTTCAACTGAAACTGATACCCAAGTATTATTTTTTCTTTGATCATACCATTTAGAAAAATCAGTTTGTGTTAATTTTTTCATAAATGATGCTTCTAATCCCATGTAATTATATGTTTCAAATGTTTTTTCAATTTCATTTATTGTCTCATCAAATGAATTTAAAATTGCATCTATTGCAGGTTTAGGTATATTTGAGTTTTCCAAAAGTGAGCTAAGTTTCTCTTTATATGTATTTTTTATATTTACAACCGTACTTTTTAAGTTATCGGCATATTTTGGCATTTGTTCTTTTGCATCTATATATGAATCTTTATATAATTTTGCTAGTTTTTCTAAAGTATATAGTGTTTCTTGATTTTGACCAGCCTTATAGTATTCAATTGCACTGGCGTGTAAAAAGTCTAAAACCCCATTTGGAACTCCCCATACACCTTTTAGAGTCATATACTTAACCGCTTTTACCTCCATGTTAGCTAACCAGTACAATAACTCTCTAACTGGAATAACAGATGGTGGTTGTAGTTTTAACGTCATTCCTGCATAAAACCTGTAAATATCTTGCCCTGCTGTTTCTTTGGAAACATCGGGATTCTTCCAATCTGGGAATCTATTCCAGCCACCAGGCATGTTATAAATCGTAGTTTTAACATATTTAGAATAACTATCAAAATATTTTACAACCAATTCTTTTACATAACTATAGTATTCACTGTCTTGTGGTAAAACAGATAGTAGTTGTTTTGTCATGTTGTGCAATGAATGATATCTCATTGCAATGGCTTTATATGTGTTTCTTTCATTAAATGAAAGCAATGATGTTTCATAAATACCAATTGAATCAATAAGTGCTTGCATTGTTGCAAAATCGAATTTACTAAGTATTTCTGGATGTTTTTCAATATACGGAATTAATTTTTCAAGCCATTTATATTTGTACTTATCGTATATAATTTTTTGAAATTCGTCAAAATTTTGAGAAAAGATTTCTTTATAATGTGTTTGAATATTATTTCTTAAATTATTCAATCTGTAATTTTGAACAGCTAAAGTTCCCAGGTAAAAATAAGATTTTCCATATGTATGATTTAAACTAACACTTTTTATAAGTTGTGTTTTTGCCTTTTCATAATATTGCGCAGCTAATTGCGGTAATTGTGATTTTTGTGATTTTAATTGTGAAATTTGAGAAAGAATTTGATTTTTTATTTTATTGACCTCTGCAAGTCTTTGATTTTCTATGTCTAATTCGTTATAAGGTAAACCTTTTTGCATATGCTCTTTTTGTTTTTGTTCTTTCCAAGTCTGTGGATTTAAATAAGCAAATTGACCACTGTAGTTTTCAAGGTTTTTTAATTCGTTTTCAAGTTGCTTAATATAATTATCAGCCTTTGGCAATTCTTCTAGAATTTTCACATATGTCATATATGAACCATTACCGTTTTTAAAGTAAACTTCTGATATAAAATGATTCCATCTAAGATAAGTTGAAGTATAAACAGATAAAAGAACAAGTACGGAAACTATTAAAACTAAACCACCTTTTACTTCTTTTAATTCTTTCTTTGTAAAATAAGGTCCAATTGCAACACTAGCAAAGAAAGTTGCAGCTAGTGCGTTGGGCAGAAGATGCCCTGGAAAACTAAACACACTTTGTATAGCAAAACCAACTACTGCAATAGATAATGATAAAAACAGGAGCAAATCATCTCTATCATCAATTTTCTTTGGGATAGTAAAAAAGTAATATGCTAGAGTTAGTAAAAGTAGAATGATCAGTATAAATCCAACAATACCTGTTTCTCCCAATACTTGGAAATAATCGTTATGAGCTCTCTTAAAATTATTCCATCCATAGTATAATTCTGGATGCTTATCAAGATATTCACCCATTTTTGTTATAGATAACATTTGATAGGTGCCAATTCCAGTTCCAAATAATTTGTGATCTTCCCATAATTCCAGAGATGTAAACCAGGACAGGAATCTTTCATCTTTACTTGAAACAGAAGCCATTGCAGCAAATCTGTCAGTCATACTTACTTTGCCATTTCCTGTGAGGGGATTTGGAGTATTGTATATCACAATAATTAATAATGAAAGTACTAACACTACAACAAAAAGATATTGGGTTAAGCGTTTTAATTTCTTTGCAAGTTTTTCATCTGTAGTTTTAATTTGCTCAAATGCTTTGTCTTTTTTCTTTCGGCTCCAAATAAAATAAAAAACCGCATATAATGCTGTCATTACAATAATTGCTAAATATTCGGATCTAGTTTGAGCAACAACAACAGCTACCAAGCCAACGATAAAAGAAATCGAAGAAAATAATTTTAACGAAAATACTTTAAGAAATGTAGGTTTTTCAATTCCTAAATCGAAACTCAAGATGAAATACAGTGCAATAGGTAGAAGCATATCAATATAGTTTGCAGTAAATATAACATTTCCAACTGTGGATTTTATAGCCGCTCTAGTAAAAGGTTCTCCGACATTTCCCAAAAACAAATCAATTCCTAAATAAAAGTTTAAAAGGGCATCAATGGAAATAACTAACGAAGTGATTAAAAAAGTAAACAACAAAGTATTAATTTTTTTCTTATCTTTATAAACGGTGCTGAAATAAATTGCTAAAAGCACATTAAATAAAACATACAAAGCAATATCAAAAGATTGTCTAAAATAAAAGGGGTTATCCCTTAGAACATTAAAACTTGAAATTATCGAAACAATAGCAAATAAAAACCATAAAATATGCGCACTGGATATATAGAACCGTATTTTCTTTTCTTTTAACCATTTAAAAAGTAAAACTGTAAAAAGAATTGAAATAGCCAAAGTAAGTATGGCATACTTTGGGACGCTAAACTCATATGTTAACTTTGGGTGAGCAAACAATGCAACTAGAACTACCGTAATATGCATTAATATATCACCAAACAACAAAATCCCCTCCTTTATTTCTGCTTATTTCAAAATAAATTATATCACTCTTTTGAATTTTTAACATTTCAGTAATAATAAAATCGAAAATCAAACTTTATTTACAATATCTCCGTTCATATAACCAATTATGTTATAATCAGTTTGAAAAACTTGGAAAGAGAATGGGAGGAAATAAAGATGATAAAAGTAAAAAATTTAAAAAAATATTATGGAAAAAACAGGGGAATTGAAAATGTAAATTTTGAAATAAAGGAGGGTGAAATTCTAGGACTTATAGGCCCAAATGGCGCCGGTAAAACAACAACAATCAGAATTTTAACAGGTTTTTTAAAACCCAACGATGGTAATGCATTAATTTCAAATTTTAAAATGCCATTTGAAATAGATAAAATTAAAGAAAAAATCGGTTATATTCCTGGCGAGGTAAATTTTTATGGAGACATGAAGGTAAAGGAATTTCTAGAGTTTAATAGATCTTTTTATAAAAACATTGATAAAAAATATGAAAAAGAATTAATTGAAATTCTTGGAATTGAGTTAAATAAAAAATTTAAAGCTTTGTCTCTTGGAAATAAAAAGAAAGTTGCTATTTTACAAGCTCTCGTGCATAAACCAAAATATTTAATTTTAGATGAACCAACAAATGGCCTTGATCCATTGGTTCAACAAACATTTTATGATCTGATTAAAAAACACAAAGAAAACGGATCCGTAATTTTATTTTCCTCCCACGTTTTATCAGAAGTCGAAAAAATATGCGACTCTTTCGCAATGATAAAAGAAGGAGTTATTGTAAAAACTGGAACAATTGAAAGTTTGAAAGATTTATCTAAAAAACTTATATATGTATATAATCTCAAATTTACAGACAGCCTTGAAAAATATACTTATACTAAAAAAGACAATGTATATGTTTTTGAAATTAAATCAAATAGATTGAAAAACTTTTTAAGCGATTTAATAACAACTGATTTTTATGATATAGAAATTAAAAATCCCGCACTTGAAGATATTTTTCTTGAATTATACAAATAGAGGTGAAAATATGACACTTTTAAAAAAAGAAATAAAATATACTTTCAAAAATCTTTTTATTTGGGTTTTAGTTATAATTTTATTCAATCTAATGTTTGCATCTATTACCGATTTTATAACTAAACAAAATTCTCCTTTTACAACTTTCTTGGAAAAAATGCCGGACACTTTTTTAAAAGCATTTAATATGGATATTTCAATAATGTCCAGACCTGAAGGACTTTTCGGGTCTGAAGGGATGACTTTTATGTATATCTTTTTTGGTATTTTTGGTTCTTTACTTGCCAGCAAATTATATGCAAGTGAATTTGACAACAAAACTATTGAATATCTACTTACAAAACCTTTTTCAAGAAAAAGAATTTTTATCCATAAACTCTTTGCAATAGTTTTTGATCTTTTAATTCTTTTTGGAATTTTCCTGTTTAGCGAACTTTTATTTTTCAAGTTATTTGTAAGTGGTCAGTACAGTAATAAAATACTTTTTGCTTTTAGTTTATATCTTTTTGTAACTGAAGTGTTTTTTGCTTTCCTTGGAATATTGATATCTTTATATATTAAAAGTCGTAAACTCACCAACTCCTTGCTTTTAGGAATTTTATTTTTTATGTATTTTGCTTCAACTGTTACCGAAGGGGTTAAAAACACGGAATTTCTAAGAAAAATTAGTATTTTCCATTACATGCCTATTATTGAAACAATTAAAAATTCTAAAGTTTACTATATAAATTCTATTGTGATTTTACTAATTTCTTTAATCTTTATAGTTTTTTCTTTATATGTTTTTCAAAAACAGGATATTAAAATATAGGAGGTGTTTCATGCTTTTTCGAAAGGAATTAAAACATAACATAAAAAGTTTTTTAATCTGGTTTGCAGTTTTACTGTTTTTTTCCAGCATGATTGCTCCCTTTGTTGATGGAATTATGCAGGATGCAGATTCACTTAAAGAATTTATAAATTCACTACCAAAATTTATGCTGAAGATTTTTAATATTTCCGAAAAATTCATCACTCCGGAAGGTTTCTTCAGTGCAAAAGTAATGTTTGCAGCAGAAATCTTTGCTGGAATTTTTGCTGTTATACTTGCCTCAAATATTTTTGTTTCAGAATTTGAAACTAAAACAATTGAATATCTGCTAACAAAACCTTTAAACAGGAAAAAAATATTTTTCAAAAAATTCCTAGCCCTTTTTATCTACTATACTATTTTTGCTGCACTTTTTTGTTTAAGCGTATTGTACTTATTTAAAATATACGTACATTATGAATATAATCCATATATTCTTGCAGGTTTTTCTCTCTATTTATTTGTAATTGAAATATTCTTTGGAAGTCTTACCATATTATTCTCAGTAATCTTTCAAAAGAATTTTATTACTATTTCCACAACGATGGGTATATTCTTGTTAATGTTTACCGCTGATATGCTTGGAAGTGCTGTAAGTTCTATTGAATGGATTAGAAACTTAACTATTTTTAAGTTCATTTCTCTCGGAGATACAGTTAAATATGACAAAGTATATATATTAAACTCCTTCATTATTATCCTTTTGGGCTTGATGATTACATTTATATCCGAAAAAATTTTCGAAAAGAAAGATATTATGATTTAATTTTACGTAAATTCAAAGAATTCTGTTTCTAAATACTGTGTTATGTGATATAATCTTTTTAAACCTTTGGAACCGTTTCTATGGAGGTGTTTAAATGATTTTAAATGAAATTGAAAATTACCTTAAATCAAAAATTACGGGGCATCGAAATTATGTAATTCCTAAACTGTGGGTTGAAAGCCACAAACAAATTTATAGGGATATTGTTGAAGAAAAAGAAGGGAAAATATTTGTTGATCCTTATGAATTTTTCTCTAAAAGTATTTCCTATATTTTAGAAAAATCGGAAAACAAAGATTACAATAAGTCCATTGGAATACTAAATGGAGAAAACAATCCAGAATGGATTAAAAAATCAATCATATATGGTTCTCTTCCTAGAACGACAACTGCATTTAATCATAAAGGGTTTGGAACTTTTGAAGAAATAGATATCTTGGGATTTAAGGAATCGGGGACATTTTTAAAAATGATTCCTTTGCTTTTATATTTAAAACATTTTAATATAAACGTCTTATATATGCTCCCAGTAAGTAAATCAAGTAATTTATTTAAAAAAGGGAGTATTGGATCACCTTACGCCGTCAAAAATCCTTTAATGCTTGATGAAAGCTATCATGATCCACTTTTAGATGAATTCAATGTGGAAGATGAATTTAAAGCATTAGTTGAAGCCGCCCATATTTTGGGAATAAGAGTAGTCTTGGATTTCATTCCCAGAACTGCTTCAAGAGACTCAGATATCATCAAAGATCATCCTGACTGGTTTTATTGGATAAAAATTGATGATTTGGCTACTTATAAACCCCCAAAAATTGAAGAACTACCTTTTAAAATTCCTGAGGAAAAAGATTTGGAAATAATTTATAGAAATTCCGAAGTTAGGAAACATTTGGAAAAATTTGCTGACTCACCTGATAAAATAAATCCTCAAAAATGGGAAAAAGTTAAAAAAATGGATGGCAATATTCTAGTAAATATTATTCGAGAATTTGGAATTGTTACACCACCAGGTTTTTCTGACTGGGTAAATGATACACAACCAACATGGGATGATGTCACTTTCTTAAGGCTTTATCTTGATAATCCTATTGCTGCAAAAAATTTTGTATCTGAATCTCAAAAACCTTATGTATTATTTGATGTTATTAAAGCCAGCAAATTTCCTGGTTCAAAACCCAATTTAGAATTATGGAATTACTTATCAAACATTATTCCTTCATATCAGAAAAAATTTGGAATTGATGGAGCAAGAATAGATATGGGACATGCTCTCCCTTCAAAACTGCAAGAAATGATCATTAAAAGAGCAAAAGAAAATGATCCATCCTTTGTTTTTATTGCCGAAGAACTTGAAATGAACAATGATGAAAAAGCTAAAAATGATGGATATCATGTGATTTTAGGTAACTCATGGTATTCTGTCGCAAGAAGAGAAAAGTTTTATAAATTAGTTGAAGAAACTGCGTTAAATATGAAACTACCATTCTTGGCATCTGCTGAAACACCTGATACACCAAGAATTAAGGCTAGAGAATTTGGCGATAAACTTAAATTCCTTGTACCGTTTTTACTGTACTTTTTACCAAATGGTATACCCTATATAAATTCAGGTCAAGAAATAGGTGAACTTCAACCAATGAATCTTGGTTTGGATAATAGCGTTTGGGGAAAAACGATTCTACCCCCTGATGATGAGTTCTATGCAAAATTAGCCTTTTTTGATCATTATGTTCTCCATTGGAATTCTTATGACAATGAATTATATTTATTCCTTAAAAACTTAATGGCTGAAAGAGAAAAATATAAAGATTTTATTTTTAATGGAGATTTTAAATACGTATTTTTTAATTATCAAGACGGTTTTTTGGCAAATTACTCATATTGGTTTGATGAAAAGGGAATTTTAATAATAGCTAATCTTGACTTATCTTGGAAAAGAGAGTTTGAGGTGTACATTGACAAAACAGTAGGAAAAGAAATAAACATTTTAACAGCAAAGGTTTGGAAAAAAGAAGGAGAAATACCAATTATATCACCATTTAATACAATTAAATTAAATTTAAATCCAGGAGATTTTGTTTTATTGAAAGTTAATGTAGATTAATGAATTAAGGAGGTTTTTATATGAAAAAATTTCTCGCAATTTTACTAATTTTACTTTCTTTTATAGTTTTTGCAGAAACAACCATTATAGTGCACTACCATCGCTTTGATAATAATTATGCTGGTTGGAACCTATGGATCTGGCCAATGAAACCAGTTGCTATGGAAGGAAAAGCATATCAATTTACTGAAAAAGATGATTTTGGTGTAGTTGCAAAAATAGTTCTTGACATGGATCTCGAACAAGTTGGAATTATTGTAAGACTTAATGATTGGCAAATGAAGGATGTCGCAAAAGATAGATTTATTGATATAAAAAACGGGAAAGCGGAGGTGTGGATCTTGCAAGGTGTTGAAGAAATATATACAATAAAACCAGATACTAGCCCTAGAGTATTCTTTGCAGCCGCAAAATCAAAAAATATTATAGAAGCTTATTTAACCAATACAATTAATACAAAAACATTCAATGATGTAAAGGTTACAGTTGATGATGAAGAAAAAGAAGTCTTAAAAATTGAAAAAGCTGATCCAACAGATATATCAGAAACTAATTATATAAGAATTGTGTTAAAAGATGAACTTACAGAAGATGATTTAAGGAAAAACGTTCAATTGCACATTAAAGGGTTTAATCCTGCAACCGTTTATATGCTTGATATACTCGATGAATATTATTATGATGGACAGCTTGGATACATTTACACTCCAGAATATACAATTTTTAGAACCTGGTCTCCTGTTTCAAAAAAAGCAAGTGTTCTGTTATACAAAAATGGAGAAGACAAAACACCTTATGAAATTGTAGAAATGAAATATATGGGCAATGGAGTTTGGGAAGCAAAAGTAAATGGTAATCTAGATGGAGTGTTTTACAAATATAGATTTGAAAGCTATGGAAAGACTAGAGAAACTATAGATTATTATTCAAAAGCTGTTTATAAAAATTCATCTAAGAGTGCGGTTGTAGATCTTTCAAAAACAAATCCTCAAAATTGGGAAAAAGATGTAAGACCACCAATGGAAGCGCTTGAGGATGCAATAATTTATGAAATTCATATTGCAGATATGACTGGACTTGAAAATTCAGGAGTAAAAAATAAAGCTACATATATTGGACTTACTGAAGAAAACACAAAAGGGCCCGGTGGAGTATCAACAGGACTTTCTCATCTTGTGGAACTTGGAGTAACACACGTTCATATTCTGCCAATGTTTGATTTTTACACTGGCGATGAAGCGGATAAGGATTTTGAAAAAAGCTATAACTGGGGATATGATCCTGTTCTTTTCACGGTTCCAGAAGGAAGATATTCCACAAATCCTTATGATCCATACGCAAGAATTAACGAAGTTAAGCAAATGATACAAAAATTTCATGAAAAAGGAATTCGTGTAATATTGGATATGGTCTTTCCTCACACCTTTGGTATTGGTGAATTATCACCCTTTGATCAAACTGTCCCATATTATTTTTATAGGCTAGATAAAACAGGAGCATACCTTAATGAAAGTGGTTGTGGAAATGTTATCGCATCAGAAAGGCCAATGATGAGAAAATATATTATTGACACTTTACTTTATTGGATTAAAGAATACCATGTTGATGGTTTTAGATTTGACCAAATGGGTTTGATAGACAAAAAAACAATGCTTTCTCTTGAAAAAGAAGTTCATAAAATTGATCCAACAATTCTTCTTTACGGTGAACCCTGGGGTAGTTTAGGTGCTCCTATCAGATTTGGAAAGAGTGAAGTTGCTGGAACACATATTGCAGCATTTAACGATGAATTTCGTGATGCGTTAAGAGGTTCTGTTTTTGATGAAAAAGTAAAAGGATTTTTAATGGGAGCAATTGGAAAAGAAACCAGAGTTAAAAGAGGCGTAGTTGGAAGTATACATTACGATAGCAGAATAAAAAGTTTTGCTTCAGATCCAGAAGAAACTATAAACTACGTTGCATGCCATGATAATCATACCCTTTGGGATAAAAATTATCTTGCAGCAAAAACAGATCAAAAACATAAATGGACTGATGAAATGCTAAGAAATGCACAAAAACTAGCAGGAGCAATAATTCTTACGTCACAAGGAATTCCATTTATTCACGCTGGACAGGATTTTGCTAGAACAAAAAAATTCAATGAGAATTCTTATAATGCTTCTATATCTATCAATGGCTTAGATTACCAAAGAAAATATGAATATTTAGATGTGTTTGAATACTATAAAGGACTCATAAAACTTAGAAAAGAGCATCCTGCTTTTAGATTGACAACAGCAGATGAAATAAAAAATCACTTAAAACTTTTTAATAGTAAAACTAGACGAGTAGTTTCTTTCACGATCACCGGAAATGCTAGAAATGATAGTTGGAAAGATATATTAGTAATATATAATGGAAATTTAAAACAAGTAGAATACGAGCTTCCAGAAGGTGAATGGAACGTAGTTGTAAATGGAAAGATTGCTGGAACAGAAGTAATTGAAAAGGTTTCTGGCAAAATAGTATTGGATGAAATTTCAGCATATGTACTATACAAGAACCAATAAATTATGTTATAATGTTCTTAGTAAGTCCTCTTCATCGAAAGGGGTGATATTTTATGACTAAAAAGAGGATACTAGTTGTTGAAGATGAAGACAATATGAGACTATTAATAAAAGAAGAACTCGAAGAGTCAGGATACGTCGTGGATGAAGCCAAAAATGGTGAAGAAGCTTTGAAGAATTTCAAAGAAAAAGAATACGATCTTGTTACCATTGATATTGAAATGCCCGGAATGAATGGTCTGGAGGTTGCAGGAAAAATAAGAGAAATAAAAAAAGATGCAAAGATCATAATCTTAACCGCCTATTCCCATTATAAAAGTGATCTTGCATCTTGGGCTGCTAATGCATATGTAGTAAAAACTTCTGATCTCACGGAACTTAAAGATACAATTTCAAAATTAATTAACAGCTAATATAAACCCTCCCGCAAGGCTAATAATAAGGTGGCGGGAGGGCCACCTTTTTTAATTTTAATATTAATGTTAAAATAGATTTAAAGAAATTTGGAGGTGATTAAATGGATTATAAAGAAACACTTAATTTACCATCTACATCTTTTTCTATGCGTGCCAATCTCGTGAAAAAAGAACCCGAAATGCTCAAAAATTGGGAAAAAATGGATGACTATAATCTTTCATTAAAAAGTCGTGAAGGAAAACCTAAATTTGTTCTTCATGATGGCCCCCCGTACGCTAATGGAAGTATACATATTGGAACGGCAACTAACAAAATATTGAAAGATATTGTTATTAGATATAAAACAATGAAGGGATATTACGCTCCCTATGTTCCTGGATGGGATACACATGGTTTACCAATTGAACACAGAGTTTCAATTGAACTAGGAGAAAAAATAAAAGAAATGAGTTCTGTAGATATAAGAAAAAAATGTAAAGATTTTGCTTTACATTTTGTAGATGTTCAGAGAGAACAATTTAAAAGACTAGGTGTCAGAGGAGATTGGGATAATCCATACCTTACTCTTGATCCAAAATACGAAGTTCACATTTTAGATATATTTAAAACACTGGTAAAAAACGGAAACGTTTATAGAGGAAATAAACCTGTTTACTGGTGTCCAACATGTAAAACAGCACTTGCTGAGGCTGAAGTTGAATATCACGATCATTCTTCACCATCAATATATGTGAAATTCAAAATGCTCGATGAAGAAAACACATATGTAGTTATATGGACAACCACTCCTTGGACATTGCCCGCCAACGTGGCAATTGCAGTTCATCCCGACTTTGATTATGTAAAAATAAATGTCAATGGAGAATACTGGATTGTAGCTGAAGGTCTTTTAAATAAATTTGTATCAGAAACAGAAATTGAATATTCTGTTGTAGAAAAATTTAAAGGAAAAGAACTTGAATATAAAAAAGCAAAACACCCATTTGCTGATAGGGAATCTTTGATTGTTCTTGCTGATTATGTAACATTAGAAGATGGTACGGGATGTGTCCACACAGCTCCAGGGCATGGTGCAGAAGATTATCTAACAGGAAAAAAATACAATCTTCCAATTCTCTCCCCGGTAGATGAAAATGGTGTATTTACTGATGGGGCTGGAAAATATGCTGGCTTAAAAATTTGGGATGCAAATAAGGTAATAATTGAAGATCTTGAAAAACTTGGGGCATTAATAAAGGTTGCAAAAATAAAACATAGTTATCCACATTGTTGGAGATGTAAAAATCCCGTAATTTTCAGAGCAACACCTCAATGGTTTATTTCTGTTGATGCTAACGATCTCAGAACAAAAGTACTGGAAGAAATTAAAAAGGTTGAATGGCATCCAAAATGGGGAGAAAACAGAATCACTGCAATGGTAAAAGATAGACCAGACTGGACTATTTCCAGACAAAGAGTTTGGGGAACTCCAATTCCTGCAATAAAATGTAAGGAATGCGGTGAGGTGTTCATAGATGAAAAAGTAATAGACAATTTCATCAAGATAGTCAGTGAAAAAGGAACAGATGCCTGGTTTGAACTATCTGAAGAAGAGATTATACCAAAAGATGTTAAATGTCCTAAATGTGGTCATAATAAATTTGAAAAAACGTATGATACCCTTGATGTTTGGATTGATTCTGGCTGTTCTTTTGAAGCAGTAATCAGATCTAAAGGTGAAAAATTCCCAGTGGATTTATATTTAGAAGGCGATGATCAACACAGGGGATGGTTCCAAAGTTCCATATTTATGTCAGTGGCTAAAACAGGACAAGCTCCATATAAATCTGTTGTGACACATGGTTTCATTAAAGACGAACATGGAAGAAAAATGAGCAAATCATTAGGTAATGTAATTGATCCAAATGAAATTGTTGATAAATTTGGTGCTGATATTTTAAGGCTTTGGGTAGCTAGTATTGATTTCTTTGATAATATAAGAGTTGGTAAAAACATCATTCAACAACAAGTGGAAGTCTACAAAAAAATCAGAAATACCCTTAGATATTTACTTGGAAATTTGAATGATTTTACAGAAAAAGATCTTGTACCATACGAAAAATTATTACCTCTTGATAAATGGGCACTTGCTAGACTTCAACAATTAATTAAGCAGGTTACTGTTCACTATGAAAATTATGAATATTCAAAAGTTTACAGCTTACTCAACCGTTACTGTACTGTCGAATTAAGTGCCACTTATTTAGACATTATTAAAGATAGATTATATGTTGAAGCAAAAGATTCTATCTATAGAAGATCTGCTCAAACAACAATGTATTATATTTTAGACGCTTTAATTAAAATGCTCGCACCTATTTTAGTTTTTACAGCTGAAGAAGCATATCAATTGAGCCCAATTAAAAAACACGAAACTGTTCACATTGATTATTGGCCAGAAGTTAATCCTGATTGGATAAACGAACAACTCCTAGATGATTTCAATATTCTCTTAATGGTTAGAGATGACGTTTTGAAATCCTTAGAAAATGCAAGAACTAACGACATAATAGGTCATTCCCTTGACGCAAAAGTTACACTTTCTGGTCTTAACGAAGAAGTTCAAACTATTCTTGAAAAATATAAAGATATATTAGAAGAATTTTTCATTGTATCTAAAGTTGAGTTTGGAGAAGGTACAACTAAAGGGGAACTTGTTAGTGTTTTAGTTGAAAAAGCCGATGGTCAAAAATGTCAAAGATGCTGGAAATACCATGAAGACACTGGCAAAGATAAAGAATATCCAGATGTTTGTCCAAGATGTGCTGCTGTTTTGAAAGGTGAGAGAAAATAAAATGCGGGGATTATCCCCGCATTTTTGAAAGAGGGGTTTTTAAATGAAATACATTGCTGTAATTGGTTCATCTGGAAAAATCAATGAAAACTTAAAGAAGATTTGCAAAAATTTAGGAAAAGAACTGGGAAAAAGATATACTGTACTTTCCGGCGGAAGAGATGGAGTAATGGAAGAAATAGCAAAGGGAGTAAATGAGGTAGGTGGAAAAATAATAGGTATACTACCTTTTGATGAACAAGGAAATAAATTTAATTCATTTGAAATCAAAACTGGGTTGGATTTTCAGATGAGATCATTCGTCATAATCAAAAGTGCAGATGCCGTAATCTCAATTGGTGGTGAAATAGGAACCGCAATTGAAATACTAGCAACATACGCTTACAAAAAACCTCTGATACTTTTCAATGGAACCGGAGGTTGGACTGATAAAGTTCAAAAAATATTAATTGATGGAAAATTTTTGGATAATAGGAGATTGATAGAAATAAAAATTGGAAATAATGTCAAGGAAATTTTAGAAATTTTAAAAGATATATTGGGGGAATAGTATGAAGTATATTCCGCTTGTAATTGTTACAATACTGTGGGGTCTTTCGTTTATTGCCACAAAAATTGTAGTGAAAGATATTCCACCTTTAACAGCTGCTTTTTTTAGGTTTTTAATTGCACTTTTTGCTTTGTACTTCTTGCCAAGAAAAAGAAATATATCGTTATTTAACAAACACAAAATATTAGCTGGTTTTTGGGGTATTACAGCCTATTTTGCAGCGGAAAATTTTGCTTTAAAACTAACCAGCCCTACAAACGCTGCAATGATTGTTTCTACAGCGCCTATTTGGTATGTTTTATTTACTCAATTATTTCACAAAAAGAAAACCAAAATAATACAATACATTGCGTCAATCGTAGCTCTAATTGGTGTTGCTTTAGTAATTTTAAATGGTAAAATTTACTTAAAAGTAAATTCTTTGGGAGATTTTCTGGCTTTTAGTGCTGCCTTTTCTTGGGTTTTCTACACACATCATGTAACAAAATTAAAAGATCATTCTTCATTAACTGCTATCTTTGAAATTACATTCTGGGGTATAATAACGTTAATTCCATTTTCAATCTTTGAATACATATTTTTTAAACCCAAATTAAATTTCAATATGTCTTCTATTTTTGGTCTTTTATATCTTGGCATATTTTGTTCGGCATTAGGATACTTTCTCTGGAATAAATCAATTGAGGTTCTTGGAGATAGAAGTACAACCAATGCTGTTTACTTAATACCACTAGTCACTGCCGTATCAGAAGCTTTAATTTTTAAACAAATACCTACTTTACTCTTAATTTCAGGTATAATATTAGTGGTACTAGGACTTTATGTTTTTGAGAAGTTTGAAGAAAGGGGAGAAATTCATGGGTAAAAATGATTTAGGAATAGACCTTGGAACAGCTAACTTTATTGTATATCAAAAAGGTAAAGGAATAGTCCTTTACCAACCTTCAGTTGTGGCAATTTCAAAAAAAACTGGCAAAATTATTGCAATCGGTGATGAAGCCAAAGAAATGCTTGGAAAAACGCCTGAAGATATTGTTATAGCTGTAAGACCAATGAAAGATGGTGTAATCGCTGATTATACAATAATTTCCGAAGTTTTGAGAATTTTCATAAAAAAAGTTACTAAAGGTTTTTTATTTAAACCAAACATGGTGATAGGTATACCGGCAAAAACCACAACAGTTGAAAAAAGAGCCGTTTTTGATGCTGCACTAAATGCAGGTGCTAAAAAAATATATGTGGTTTCAGAACCACTTGCAGCAGCTATAGGAGCAGGAATAGATGTTACCAAACCTAGTGGAAATATGATAATTGATATAGGTGGAGGAACTACTGATATAGCAGTTATAAGTTTGGGAGGAGTCGTTGTAGGTGATTCAATAAAAATTGCAGGAGATGCTATGGATGACATCATTGTTAAAAGTGTTAGAAAATTATTTGGTTTAATCATAGGTGAATCTACTGCAGAAGAAATAAAAATTAAAATCGGAAAAGCACATCCTGATGTGGAAGATAAAGAAATGGAAATCAAGGGAAGAGATGCAGTAACTGGTTTACCACGAGTTGACAAAATCACTTCCCAACACGTATACGAAATGTTACGACCTACTATAGAAAATCTGGTATCAAAAATTAAGATCGTTCTTGAAAAAACACCTCCCGAATTGTCAGCAGATATAATGGAAAAGGGCATAGTTCTAACTGGTGGAGGTTCTCTATTAAGAGGGATTGATATGGCTATAAAAGATGAAATTGGCGTGCAATGTAAAGTTTCTGACGATCCTATGACTTGTGTTGCAAGAGGTACAGGAATTCTTCTGGATGAAGAAGATTTACTGGAACTTGTTGCTTCAACTTATGAGTAAATTAATTAAAAAAAGCTCCCAATTGGGAGCTTTTTTACTTTTAACCTTATTTATGCTTTTTTATTCATATTTTTACTTTCCTAATTGAAAGATTAATAAACTTTTATAAAACAAAAATATCTCATAAGAAGCATCTAAAAAGATTAAAATAAGTTATTTTTAATTATTTATCCAAGTAGCTTATTATATTAGCAATATCTGAAGGAGTTACACCAGGAATCCTCATTGCCTGACCAATAGATCTCGGTAAGATTTTTTTAAGTTTTTCCCTTGCTTCAGTTGAAAGATTGGGAACTTTATCAAAATTAATCTTTGAAATATCCAATGTTTCATATTGTTCAAAAATTTTTACCTCTTCCATCATTTTTTGAATGTATCCTTCATATTTTAGCAAAATTTCCAATTGCTCTATTAACTCTTCATCAGAAATTGGTTCTGGATCCAAAATTCTTACATTTTTATACCTTACTTCAGGTCTTTTAAGTATATTGTAAAGCTTTGTCCCTTCTTTAATTGGCGATGAACCTAGTTTCAAAAGAATATCATTAACTGTTTCAGATGCAGGAATCTTCACTTCTTTTAATCTTTCAACTTGTCTTTTTATTTCTTTATCAAGTTTTAAAACTTTTTCATAAAACCATTTTGGAATTAATCCCACTTGGTAACCATACTTTGCTAACCTTAGATGTGCGTTATCATGCCTTAGTAATAGCCTATATTCCGCCCTAGAAGTTAACAGCCTATAAGGTTCATCAACTCCTTTTGTAGTCAAATCATCTATCAATATACCTATGTAACTTTCTGATCTCTTGAGTATAAGCTGATTTCCACCAAAGATTTTCATAGCTGCATTTATTCCAGCAATTAGACCTTGACCTGCTGCCTCTTCATATCCGCTTGTTCCATTGATTTGTCCAGCAAAAAACAATCCTTCAACTATTTTAGATTCCAAAGTTTGATACAATTGAGTGGGATCAATAAAATCGTATTCTATAGCATATGCTGGTCTTACAATAATTACATTTTCAAGACCAGGTACAGTTCTTAACATTTGAATTTGAGCAGCATATGGAAGACTTGTTGAAAGTCCATTTAAATAATATTCTTCTGTATATTTTCCTTCAGGTTCAACAAAAACCTGATGTGAATCTCTACCAAATTTTATTACTTTATCTTCTATCGAAGGGCAATATCTCGGACCTACACTGTGAATCAACTTTACTTCACCATACAATGGCGAATAAACTAAATAATCTTTAATAATTTTATGTGTTTCGGGATTTGTATGAGTTAACCAGCATGGATAATCCTTAGTTAAAATTTTTGGTTCATCAAAATAGGAAAATGCCCACGGAGTATCATCTGTATCCTGTCTTATCATTTTTGAAAAATCTATACTACTTTTCAGAACTCTTGCTGGAGTTCCTGTTTTGAAACGTGAAATTTTAAAACCAACTTCTTGTAGAGACTTACTTAATCCTTTAGCAGGAAAATCCCCCATTCTGCCAGCTTCCATAGTGTCTCTTCCTATAAAAATCTTTCCTCTTAAAAAAGTACCAGTTGTTAAAATTACCGCCTTTGCATAATAATCTATACCAAATGAATCAACAACACCCTTTATTTTCCCTTTTTCTACAATCAGTTTTTCCACAAGACCGAATCGCAAAATCAAATTTTTCTGAGTTTGAAGTTTTTTCTTCATCACATGTGAATATTGATATTTATCAATTTGAGCTCTTAAAGCTCTTACAGCAGGGCCCTTTCCTGTATTTAACATTCTTACATTTATCATAGTTTCATCGGTTGTTTTGGCCATTTCACCGCCAAGCACATCTATTTCTCTCACAACTACGCCCTTTGCTGGTCCACCAATTGCAGGATTACAAGGAGCCCATCCTACATTATCTGGATTGGTAGTTAATAAAAGAGTCTTTAAACCTAACCGGGCAGGAGCTAAAGCAGCTTCAATACCAGCATGACCACCACCAACTACGATAACATCAAAGTTTTTATCATCATCAGGTCTTTTAAAATACACACTAATTGCCTCCTTTTTATTTCACTTTTCAATATATTTTATATTAAGTATATCACACTGTTTTTTTGTGTGTCTATATGATAAAATTGTTTTGGAGGGATTTAAATGAAAAATAAGCTTACATTGCAAAACTTATTTAAAACACTTTCAAATCAAACAAGATTAGAAATATTAATTTCCATATTTGATAATAATTTAACTGCATCTGAAATTGCTGTAAGAATTAATCGAGATATTTCTACTGTATACAGACATTTGATACATTTAAAAAATTTAGGAATTTTAAAATCTAAAAGAGTTAAAGGTATTGAATACTTCGATTTTTCATCCACTAAGATATTCCAGTTACTTGAAAAAGCCATTGAATTTATCAATGAGATAAATGGTGAAAAATACATAGATTGTACAAAATTAAAACACTGTTATTTTGACAACAATCCACTAGAAATTTCTCCAGATTACATTCTGGATCTTCGTGGTGAAATATGCCCCACACCTGATATACAAACCAGAAAAATGATTGATAAAATGAAAAAAAAGCAAATTCTCTTAGTAATTGTTGACTATCCTTTATCTGCTGAGAGAATACCAATTTCGGTAATTAAAAAAGGGGCAAAAATCATTGGAAGGATTAGTGAAAAACCAGGGGAAGTAAAGTTGTATATACAAAAATAATAGAGGGCTTAAGCCCTCTATTATTTTTCATAATTTTCGTATTCTTCCTTACTCATTAAATCTTCCAATTCTTTAGAATCTTCAATTTCTATCTTTACGATCCATCCTTCATTTTCAGAAGAATCATTAATTAACTCAGGAGATGTATCCAATTCTTTGTTAATTTCAATTACTTTTCCACTTACTGGAGCATACACTGTACTTGCTGCTTTGACAGATTCTATAGTGCATAAAGTATCACCTTTTTTTACTGCTTTTCCAACTTCTGGTAAATCCACATAAGTTATATCTCCCAAATCTTCTGCTGCTCTTTCTGAAATACCAATTGTCGCAATACTACCTTCTAATAAAACCCATTCGTGTGTTTTAGAATATTTTTTCATTTTTTCACCTCTCCAATCTTATATATGAATAGTCAATTTACCTTCAAAAGCACCAAGCAATGTTTCTGTAAGGGTTGGATGTGGATGAATCGCTTCTGCTACCTGATGCGAAGTCATTTGATATTTAACTGCCAAGACTCCTTCCATAATCATATCTGTTGCATTAGGGGATACAACTGTAACTCCCAAAACTTTTCCAGTTTCCTTTTCTTCAATAACTTTAGCAAATCCAACTCTTTCATCCATAGTTCTGGCTCTTCCGTTGGCTGAAACTGGGAATTTCCAAATATTTACTTTGTCTTTATCAATATCCTTTTCCTTTAATCCAACTGAAGCAATTTCGGGATTTGAGAAAATAATAGAAGGAACAGCAGAATAATCCATTTCTTTTGATTCACCTACGATATTATGTGCTGCAATGATTCCTTCGTACATTGCCACATGTGCTAACATTATCTCTCCTCTTACATCTCCAACTGCATAAATATTATCAATGTTGGTCTTCATATGCTTATCTGTAACAACGCCGCGTTTTACTTCTATACCTAGATTCAAAATATCTTCGGTAATATTTGGTTTTCTACCAACTGCCAGTAAAACTTTTTCAAATTCAAATTTTTCTCCATTTATTTCTGCAATATAATTATCTTCTTTTTCAATGTTTTCAATTTTTGTACCTTCGATAATTTTTACCTTTTTCTTTTTTAATACCTTTTTTATTTCCTCGGCTACATCTTTATCTTCAAATGGTAAAATGTGTTCCGCAAGTTCTACGATTGTTACATCCACACCAAATGTTGAAAAAAACGTTGCAAATTCTACTCCAATTACTCCTCCACCAATAATCAACAAACTTTTAGGAAATTTTTCCATTTTAAAAACATCATCACTTATCCAAACTCCAGGAATCTTATCAAAAGGCGAAAAAACCACCGGAACAGAACCATTAGCCAAAATTATATTTTTTCCTTTTATTTCTTCGTTTGTTTCCTCAAGCAAAACCGTTTCATTGTCTTTTAGTTTTCCTGTTGCCTTAAAAACTTCTATTTTGTTTTTTTTCATCAAAAATTCTATACCTTTTCTAGACATTGTAACAGATTTTTCCATATGTTTCATTATTTTTAAAAGATCATACTCAACATTGTCGACTAAGATGCCCATTTTTGAGGATTTATCAACTATTTCTTGGTACAAATGTGCTGAAGTAAGTAAAGCTTTAGTCGGTATACATCCTTTATTTGTACATGTTCCCCCGAAATTTTCTTTTTCTATTATTGCAACTTTTTTACCAAGTTGGGAAAGTCTTATTGCAGCAACATATCCTCCTGGACCTCCTCCAATAACTATTGCATCAAACATTATATTCCCTCCTTTTGTTAAAAGGTGAGGGGATAACCCCTCACCCTATAAATTTTTCTTCTTTTTCAATAATTTCAACAAACTTTTCATAATCTATTAAATCATAATTGGCATCTTCCTCTTTATAGCCACGTGCAAGAAAATCTTCCTTTAAAATATATATTTTTGCTTTTGTTAAATCAGATAAATTTTCTAAATTCCAATAAATCCCATCTTGTATCAAAACAATAGAATCATCTGGTTTAGAAGTTTCAATCTTAAGTTTTTCAATTGGATGGTTTATGCCGTATTTAACTAACACTAAAGCCATTAAAATCACCTCTCACATAAAAATGACATAATCGAATTCGTGGAAAAAGTCAGGTAACTTTTCTTTACTTAATATTTTAGCACAGAAATTTTCATCTATATTTTTTACTTTATATTTTTCTAAATCTTCCTTAACTACATAAACTGGTGTTTCATATCTTTTTATAAATCTTTGAACTATTTTTATTGGAAGTAGTCCTAAAGATTCGGGAGATGTATCTTTGGAAAGAGCCACAGAAGCTGCATCTAAAAGCATAACCGTCGGTTCTATATCTTCTCCATACATACCAAAAGCGGTTCTAAAACCTTCATTTACCCAAATTGAACCTACCGGAGATTGATATACTACAAATAATACCTTTTTTTCCATCTCATTCACCTCACGCCATAAGACTTATAAAACGATCACTTGTATAAATTAATTCAGCCAGTTCTGGTAATCCACTTGGATTAGACCCATCTATTATCATATCCGTAGTTATACCCCTGTAATCCATACAAATACCACATATTTCCACTTTAGCACCTTTTTCAACTAAACCTTTTAAAAGTTCAGAAATATTCCTATCTCCTCTAACTGGTTTTATGTTTTTATTTGAAGCAATTGCAGAATCACAGAAGAGAAATATAGTTACCTCATGACCTTTTTTTAAGGCAGCTTCTGCTATTTTAACAGCTGTATCTAAATCTTGATAAGTATATGGTTGAACCATAACCTGAATTGTGATTT
>Ga0190332_1000013_pt1 | contig 36890 bp, 70 predicted proteins | sample 48720456_MG_FD_161679 | JGI IMG/M metagenome (GOLD analysis project Ga0190332, IMG submission 161679) | Hydrothermal vent sediment bacterial communities from Southern Trench, Guaymas Basin, Mexico - 4872-04-5-6_MG | ecosystem: Environmental > Aquatic > Marine > Hydrothermal vents > Sediment ... | reverse complement strand
GGAACGAGAAAGAAAAAATAAAAGAGCTGGAGAGCAGCCTCAAGGAAGCCAACGATGAGATAGACCACCTGAACTTCAAAATTGTTGAGTTGGAAAACCAGATGAAGAAGCTTGAAGATGAAAAAAATGAGTTTGAGAACGCAATAAACAATTTAAATTATGAGATAAATTCTCTGGAGACACTCCTCAATGACAACTCAGAACCTCCAGAGTGGCTTGACACGAGCCAGACGCCATACGCTCCAACAATCAACATCGTGTGGGACAATAATGTTCGTGGTCAGCTCAAAATACCTTTAAGGGATTATTACACCGTTTACCCAAGCCTTGTTGAACTCGTAAAGAGACTGAACTGGAGAAACCTTCCATTTGACGAAAAAATCAAGCAAATTTGGGCTTACGTTGTAAATCACACAAATTATTCTCATGATACCGGAGAAGATTGGCGTTTTCCAGTTGTAACCGATGTTGGGAGAACTGGAGATTGTTTGGCACATTATGAAAAAATAGTGACTGCTGATGGGTTGAAACCAATTTCAGAAATACACATTGGTGATTTTGTCTGGTCTTACAATTTTGAGGAGCAGGTTTTTGAATTGAAAAGGGTCACGAACAAATGGTACAAAGGCAAGTTGAAAATTGCAAGGACATACTTCAAAAACGGAACATTTGTTGATTTTTCCGAACATCACCCGATGCTGGTTCGTTTTTCTAAAAAAAAGGGTCGTGGTTATAGAAAACAGTTGCTGTCCGAAATCAACCTTGCGAAGTGGAACACGAGGAAGGTTCCATTTGTCAGGAAACTTCCGAAAACGGATGGTGAAGAGCGAATAACTGTTGATGAAGCGTTCCTGTGTGGATACTACGTTGCAGAGGGGTGGAATGACGGTTATAAGAAATGCATCTGTGGAAGAGAGCTGGATAAAGGAATTTTTGACAGATGGATTGGCAAAAAGAGATATAACAAGCAGGGAGTTGCACAGGCAACTGTCGTGGACCCAAAAATGAAAAAAATTCTCTCTGAGTTCGGGAAAAATGCATTTAACAAGTGTGTTCCGGACTGGTTCAAGAAACTGCCCAAAAGCCACCTTAGAGCCTTTCTTGATGGTCTGTTTTTGGGTGATGGACATTATAAATTTTCCAATTGTGGGTCAACCAGAAAGGTAATTTCTACATCGTCGGAAAGACTGGTAAAGGACTTGCTTGAAATCGGGATGATGCTTGGTGACATTCCGTACGTGTACAAACAGAAAAAGCACGGTGGTCTCGGTAAGAAACCAATTTACAGATTGCACTATTTTAGTCAATCAATCTTTAAGAGGCATTATGGCTTCAAAAACCTGTCAGAAGTTTCAATTCGCAAAATTGAGCTTCTGGACGAGAAAACTGATATGTATGACATTGAAGTAGAAGGGAACCATAACTTTGTTCTGTGGAATGGTGTCGTAACCCACAACTGTGATGATTTAACAATTCTCTTCGTCACGCTTTGCAGGATTGCAGGGGTTCCAGCAAATAGGGTTTTCAATGCAACCGGATGGTATATTACAACCACTGGACAGAAGCTTGGGCATAGCTTCCCAATAGTGAAGCTTGATGATGGAAAGTGGTATGTCTGCGAAACAACCTGGAGCTATATGAGAACTGACGTTCCAAAAAGATTTCTTGGGAGCAATTATGATGCTTCATGGGGGGTTTCGAACTGGGAATTTATTGGGAAGGTAAAGCCAGGATATAAGACTGATGGTCGGGTTCAGTTCTAATATTTGTATGATATAATCTTCCCAGCAACTTCAAGCTTTGGTGGGTTCATTGAATCACCATTGTGAGAATTTCTTTCAATGCAGCATATTGTGGAGCCATAATTGGAACAACTATTGCTCCGGAAATCAAAAACAGAACAAAAAGAAGCAAAAACAATAAAAACAGCTTTAGTTCTGCTTCGGTGTATTTCCTCTCAGACAGATTAACCTGTTTTCCACCAAATATAGATATCCATGCAGCAAATGCTCCGGCAAGCATACCAATGCCGAACAGAATGTCAGATATTGCCTGCCATTTTTGACCAGCAACCATTATCGAAAAGATTTCGGTTGCAGCAATTCCGAGCTTGTCCGCAATTGTCAGCAAGGCTTGGTCAGTTATCATGCAACTAAAAAACAAAGGAAATATATAAAAATTTGTTACCACCAATTGGGAACAACACATAACCGAAAGATTTATAAAGAAACAGAGTGTTGGTAGAAATATGGCAGAGATGAAAATTGATGCCGAGGTGGCAAAGGAAGCTGCCAAGAAGGGAGTTCTTGCAGCGATGCTTGCCCCTGTTGGCTATACCATTGGGCATCTCGTTAGGTATGGGTTGTCCCTTGGTAGCATAGGTGGAGCGGTGCCTGCCGACCTGAAGATATACTTTGCGTTGGCTGCTGCACTGCTTGGGCTTTTGATGTAAAAACCTTTGAGGCGGGTTGGCTCTCAAAGGACTTTTTTCTTATTTTTTGCAGGGAAAAACTTTTAAAGTAGTGGCGCTTTTGTTCTTGTGTCAGATGCGGAGAGAAGGCATGACAAGGAAGCGTACCGGTTCGCAAGGAGATTTTTTGGTGGGGAGGATTTTCTCTTCAAGGTGAATTATTTTGGGGAGGAAAGGGGGGAAATCGATGCGTATGGCTTCGTTGGGAATGAGCTTTATTTAATTGAATACAAAACCCGCTACACGGAACGCAGCAGGAGGAAAGCAATGAGCCAGTTGAAGCGAGCCTGGAAAGTTGCGAGAATTACCGGGGTTGAGACTCACCTGATTTTTGCATTCGAAAAAGAAAAATATAAAGAAATCACCCTTCGGGAAGGATGATTTTCTTGAGTTTTTTCAGCAGGTAGATGCCTCCGACTTGGGCGAATGCAGAGAAAACGCTTGGAACTTCAACGCCAATCACAGCACTGACGAAACCAACGATTGCTCCGTAGGCTAGGGTCTCAAAGTATAGGTCAGGGTCGAACTCGTCGTCAAAGTCTTTCTTGTTTGATATGAACCCTGTCGTGGCGTAGGCAATGCCTGCCAGAATTCCCGATGCCAGGTTTGGAAGCCAGTTCATCATATCAACCTTACGCACTCAGGATTTATAAATCTTTTGGTTGGTTGTGATGGGTCTCACAGGGGATGCAAAAATTGCTATTTTGATGTTTTTGCAAGATAGAAGCTCTCTAACTCAAATTTTGGTTAAAAATGCTATTCCTTAAAAAATGAATGTTGGAAGCCGTCTAGCTTAAATTTTTGAAAAAAGTTGTGCAGATTTGATGAGTTTTTCGTGTTTAACCAAGGTTAAGTGCCACCAAAAAGGTAATCTTGATACCACATCGGCAATTTTTTGATTAACAACTTGTTGAAGTCACGCTTGAAGTAGCGTATGAACTCCTCCCGAATGTCCTCTCCATCCTCCTCCCAGATGTCCTTGACAAATTCCTTCATAAGTTTTGGCAGGTCTCTCATCTCGCCTTCAAGCTCTCCCTGCTCCTTCAAGTGCTGGACTGCCTTCAAGAAGCGTGCCTTGGTAGCATATCTTTCGACCATTCTTCCGAGAAAATCCTTCTTTCCATGTTTCCATTCTTTGTTGTTGAGTTCCCTGAATTCCTGCCTGACATACTTGCAGAAAATTCCATTTGTGTCAACCCAGTCAAATGGAAGTCTCTCTTCATAATTTTTTATCACGACACCCTCGATTGTCTGACCACCGAGGAAACTTTCAGTCTCGTACACAATCTTTTTAATTGTTTCCAGGTCTGGCAGCTCCCCCTCATAAAGTTTTGGGACAACCTCCAGCCCAAGCTTTTTTGCATACTCTGCTTTTTCATCATAATTCAACCATCTTCCGTCTTTGTAAACATCAAAAATGACAAGATGGTCTTTTGGTATTCTGTCATAAGCAAGTGCGTTGTGTTTAGGCTTTTCGAGATACTCACAAAAGATTGTGACATTGTTGTCTTGGATTTTCAGGCTTTTGGCAACATCAACTGCTTTTCTGAACATTTTTGGGATTTTTTCCATATTTTCATAATCGACAACCTTTTCTCCGAAATCAACATTTTTTGAGCCGAGAATGAGATTTCCATCAACAACATTTATTCGAAACTGGCTCCCATCAACTTTTTCTTCGATGACAACATTGCCTTTTATATATTCGAGCTTTTTCTGAACCTTCGGATACCTCATGAAAAACAATAACAATTAAAATTTAAAAAGTTTTCTGTTTCAGAACCCGACCCATTCCGAGACGACGGATTTAATTTTTCCCTTTTTGTCAACGTTCACCGTAATAATCCAACCGCCAACATCTGCCCCTCCGGGAATGGAACGGCTGTGCAAGTCTCCGTCTTTCCAGGTTCCAACAAGGTATGCATTCGTGCCGTTGTATGGCATATAAGCAGTTTTGTGGTAATGCGCAAGAAAGTAGAAATCAGGTCTTTCCCTCATTCCGTCAAGGTATTTTTGCAATTTGTAAGATTTTGCATATACGTTGGCACTGCCACCACCGTGCTGCATGACCGCCTTGTTTTTGTTGATTGTCAGTTCTGCGTACTGCATTCCAAGATACACAACGTCATCTCGCAAGTCTGCAAAATTTTTCAGGATATTGGCACCAACCAGGTCCCAATACCAGTCATCGTGGTTTCCTGTAATTGCGTAAGTCTTGATGCCTTTTCTTTTCGGATAAAACTCGACGCCGTAGTCAAGCATTTTTGAATACCCATAAATCTTTATCTCGTTGAGCTGTCTTGGTCTTGAAGAACCCTTCACTCCTTCAAACAAATCCCCACAGTGCAACACTGTTTTTATTCCTCTTTCCTCAAGGATGTCATAAAATTTATTCAAGTTGTCCTCTTGCGTGTAGTAAGAACCGATGTGGGTGCAGGCAATCACTGCAAAGGAATACCTGCCATCTTTTACAGGTATTTCAATGTGATATTCGCCAACTCCAGGGCTTGGGTCCATCGGTGGTATCCAAAACTGCTTTCTTCCCTTGTAGTATGTCGCTTCGACAGGCGTGCCACTGTCCCTCAACATTTGTATTAATTTTCTTGCATATTTGTAGTCCACTCCCAAACTTTCCTGAATTTCGGAATACTCAAATTTTCCCATCCTCAGCATCTTTTTCAAAGATGCCAGCTTTCTTTCAATTTCCCCCACTCTAATCACCAACCTCAAAGTCTATTTGTAAGGGATGTGTTCTATCACACCCGGAACATAAACCAAGTTTTTTGATGTATGAACAAGATGGAACCGGGTAGCCTGCATCAAAAAATCTTTCGACTTCTCTCCCCCTGAGGACATGGTTCATCTTATCAATCCCATATTGTTGCTCCAGTATTTTATAGATTTCGGTCACGGAGTAGCCAACATCACGAAGGTAGCTCAGCAGAACTTTCCTCCGTGCAAAGTTAATCTTGGTTGCTTGAAGAATGAGCTTTATGCAGGGTGGAAAAAAGGGAGGGGAAACGGTTTTCCTCCCATCCGGAACCACCCTGCAACGGGAGGGAAGTTTCACCTTCTTTATTCCTTCGACAGGCAGCAACCCGTCCCACACGGGAAGTTCGTACTTTTCGGGTGGTTTTCTGCTCATCTTAATAATTTCATCAACACTCATCTTCAGGCATATTGGAACGTTGTATGTCATCGTCCTGAAATTGATTGAGCCAACGGAACGCCAGACCGTCCTGGAATTGTAAATGTCAAGGTCAACGCCAATCGTATCTTTTGAGATGTTTTGAGCCATTGCCTTCAGGATTTGAACATCACCATATCTTTCTCGAAGTGATGCAAACTCAGGGGTCATTGCTTCATGCAATAAAGTCTGTCCGTGTATCCCCCTGCCACTGTAAGTCCATAAAAATTTTTGGGGATACCGGCTCTCAATTTTTCTTGCAACTGCGAGGGCAAACTTCAGTGCATCCCTTGGCTCTTTCTCGTGGAAATCTATGTCGATTGGGAAGAGCAATTTGGAATGGTCGTTGTACCAAAGTGACCTGAAAACCTCGACAGAGTCAACTGGCAGGCTTGAAAAGTTGAAACGCTTTCCTCGCTTGACAATCGACCTGTAACGTATCATGATTTCAACAGCATCATCACAAAAATTTTCAATCACTCCCACACAACTAAAAGTTCCTTTGTGATTATAAACTTTTTGGTGCTACTTCTTCGTGACAATTGAAATGAAATCATCAAGGCTCAAAATCACGTATGGTTCAGTGTAAGCGAGGCTGAATATTAATAATGGGACTCGTTTGCCTGACTGCGCTTTAATCTTTTTCAGCCACTCCTTGGTAACACGGATGCTGTTGTGCATTGTCTTTTTACACTCAATGAAAAAATTTTTAGTGAGAATATCACCTTTTTCTTCAAGGCTTCCAGACAGTAGAACACGCCGAGCCTCTGGGAAATGTTTTTTCAGCTTGTATAAAACCGAATACTCAAACATTTTGCCACGGGTGTTGGGCGTGACCACAAAATCACCCCTTTACGACTTTTCGTATCTCGTCGAACATTTTTTCAGCATCGTCGTCCCAGTATATTTCATATTTTCCCTGCTTTTTTTTGCAGACATCACATTTCTCGTTGTAGTGTGCGTCACAGTACCCGATGAATTTTCTATCACCCATCAAAATTTCAATTTCCCTCTTGAGGCAATCTTCACAGACGTAATACCACCCACAGCTCATTTTTTCTTACCTCCTATCAAAAGATTTAATTTAAACTTGACATAATCATATTTTCCCATTTTCCTGAACCTCTTGTCACGAAACTCCCTGTTCTCAGCCTCAGCCAAAATTCCAGCAAGCACAACGTTCATCAGGCTCGCAGCTTGGTTCCTTATGTTATTGAATTTCCTACCCATCAATTCAACAGCATCGAATTCAAAATGATTTGGGTCCTTAGTTCGTACAACGGTGCTTCCAAACTCATCAAGTATTGCATAGTTATTTTGTTCATGTTTAACCCTCCACCCCATGAATGCAGCCAGCTCCTCAAGCTTGTTTTTTGCATCCGTTACGTTTATTTCAATTATCATGACGAGACACCCGAATTTGGCTGAACAGAATTCCTGCAACAAACATCTTCAGCAAATCCCACTTCAAATCAAACAACCAGGCAATGAGGTATCCTTCCAGAATTACTACAAAGACAAATGACAGAAGGGCAGCAAAAACAAGCAAAGCAGTCAACACCAAATCTTTCATACAAAACAAAAGCAGGTTTCATTTATAAAGGTTTGTTACCACTCACTTGAAGCAATCTTTCCGGAACGGGCAATACCAGCACCAATTTGTCTCGAACCTTGGTGGCAATTTTCCTTTGTCCTCAAAATCTTTAATGACCTTAAAATAGTTTATGGCTTCCTCAAACGCTTCTTTTGAAAATTTTATTTCATGCTCAACAATCTCGAAGTTTTGCTTGGAAATATAAACCAATCTGCCTTTTTTTCGCTTTAAACCACCCAAATAAACTTGTAGCTGCATGTAATGGTTGTGTTTTGGTCTTAGACGAACTTTTGAAATGTCTGAAATTGTTTTCAGCTCGATAACCTCGTCCTTTGTAACAATGTCCGCCCTTCCCCTGATGGTAATCCCGCCCCGTTTAATGACAACTTCCTTCTCTATTTCCCCACCAACTGCTTCCTGAACAACCTCGTGGAGCGCATCACCAATCAGGAATATCCCAAGAAGGCGGTCTGATATTTCCATTTTCGGGTTCAGTTTCTCCAGCAGAACCTGCCTCGGACACTTCGCCACCGATGAAGCGTAAAAACTCCCTTTCGATAAAGGCTCGTGGTCCTCTTTCTTCCTCAGATACCACTCCTTCACAATTTTCGATACACCAGTCACTCAAATCTACCTCAAAAAGCTCCGCCTGATAACGGTTTTCCATATATACTCACCAACCATCTCGCCGAACAACCCAAGCACAAGTTCCAGAGCATCGAGGTATGCAACAACACAATGTATCGCTACAAGAGCATTCTTCGGAATTCCATCGACAATCAGTTCCCACAGCCCCTCCGGAGCAGGAACAACCTTCACCCTCGTCCCATCATAAACAAAGACTTCCGGAGCGAAGGGAGCGGATGCACCGAAATACAAAAACTTCACCACTGGACGCCCTTCTTTCTCTGCCAACACCCACCCATCCAACCTCACAAAATTCTCATCGGCAAATTTCTTCATCTCGTCCAGCGAATTCCTGTAAATTTCCGGCGACCCACCCCCCTCTCTCCAAGAAGCCATATTATCCTATTTCTTATTTGATTTATAAAGATTTGTTATCATTTTACAGTTTCGAACTCAACACTCCAATCGTATTTTCCATAATCATTTATTGTAAGACTTCCTCCTGTGTTTGCTTTCTCAACCTCAACATAATAATTTTTAACCCTTTCCCACAACTGAGAAACATACTCCTGATACAGTTCTTTGTCAGCAGTGTAAAGGTCTATGACTTTGCAAATCCTTGAGAATGAACTGAACTGCCTTGAGCCTTCAAGCAATGGCGGGGCTTTAATGCGAAAATAAACGTCCCGGCTTTTTAGCTCTCGAGACCAGTTTTGCCTGAAATATGCCAAATTTCTCGTAAACTTAATCAACTCATCATAGTTATTTTCCATAATTTCCCTCGCCTCCTCCTTGCTATCAATACCTTCAAATTGACCCATGTAAAGACTGCCATCAAACCTTAAGGGCAAATACCGGTTCAAAACCTGCCTGTCAAACAGGTTGTCAAAATAGACTTCCTGGTCTCGATAATCCTCAAGTCTGTTGTAGAACAGCATCAATGATAAATTGCTTATGTCATAAACATCTTTTGAAGCATATTGAACAGAACCCCTTGATGATTTTTCGTATTCATTTCTGAAGTCACCGACAGTAAGCAAAATTGACTTAAATGTGTAGTGTGCGTCCTTGGTCAGGTTCCCAAGCTCATCGAGGGCAAGTATTTTGTTTTCCAGCCTGTACTCGACAGCAGGCATTGTCCTTGGCTGAAACACAACCGCATCCTTGAACAGATGGCTGAAAATCTGTATCATTGCACTTTTCCCAAAGTTTGGTGGAGTTGCTATTCGAATATTTATCCTGGAAAAATACGCTGAGAAGTTGATGAGCTTCCACAGCAGCCAATCTGTTGGCTTTGTGTGTTTTACCGGGAAAAAGCTATCGACAAAGTCATCGAACTCCATGGTTTTTTCAGGTCGTATCTTAATTGAAGTTGCTTCGGTAACCTTCCAGTAAACATCCGTCCTGAAACTGTATTTCTCATAATTTTCTATTCTCAGGGGCAACTTCTTCTCAAATTCAAGCGGAATTAAAAACTTTTTATATCTGCTTCTGAACAAAAGATATGGAACTTTCCTGAACACAACCTCTTTCAGAATGTCTGACCTGCCAACATAGAACCCGACAAATTTTTTCTGGAATTCCTGCAAAACATCAAAGTGCCAGGCAAGCGTGTCCATACTACATACATGTGTCCACAGTTTATATGTTTTTTGTTACCACCAAAAAATAAGAAAGGAGGAATTAAATAAATTCCTCGTCCACGTTGGTGTTGTCACTCTTCCTGCTCGAAGAGCGCCCAGGAGCAATCAGGTTAATTGTGTAATAACCCTTCTCGTTCTTGGGCTTGAACTGAAGTCCAAGAACGTATGCTCCCTTCACTGGCTTACCATTCTGCCAAATGGTAAACCAGACATTACCTCCTTCTTTCACTAACTTTTTCATGTACTCGGCATTCACCGAAGTACCCAGTATTTTGTTTGCCATGTGATACAATGTTACCCGCTCTTTATATTCTTTCCTTGTAACTTACCAGAGACAACATTTGTATAAACATATTTATCCCCGCTTTCAACAATCTTGTATTCTCTCCTGTCCGCATCAATGTCCTTTCTTATCCCTTCAAGCCTCCCATACTCGTGCTTTGTCAGCCGTTTAATCTCACGAATGACAGGTCTGAAGTACCATCTTTTATCAATGTAATTGACAAAGGGTTTATTCCACAGCAGAAACTTGTAGTGCGTAATAGTTTGGTCTGTATAATTTCTCTCCTCAACCACCTTTGCAAATTCTTTTAAAAAGCTCCCCTTAAACCCAATCAGGTAAGGAATGCCAGTTATCACGTTTTGCACTGGAAAGTAGTAAATGTGTGTTGCCCTTCTCTTGTCTGAAAAAATTGGGTTCACCCGGAAAAACCTCAAAGAAAGCTGCATCCACGGACCAAATTTAAAATACAATCTCCTCCTTGCCATAAATGTTTTACGCAGTGACCATTTATATCATTTTGTTACCACGAGAAAGTAATTAACACAACATTTAAGGAATATTTCATTTTTATGATAACTTAATAAAACATTATCATAAAAATATAAATATAGGAATATCTTTTGCGAAAGGAGGGAAAGGGAAAAGGGAATATAATATAATAGGACTTTACATAAGTTTTAATGTGAGAACTTATATGTTAAGGATTAGTTTTATAAATATAAATATTAATAATAGCAATGTATGGAATATGTGTTTGCGAGGTTGGGTGAGGATGTGGGGACTGTGGGAGTGCTGGTTGAGGGTAGTGACTACGAGAAGCTTGAGAAAAAAATGAGGAAGTTTTTTGCGATAAGGGGATGGGAGTATGTGGGTGGGTTCAAGCAGGTTGGAACGGAAAATTTATACTACTTTCCGATAGTGATACGAAAGCGAAAGTCTTAAAAATGTTGGGCGTGTAAAAGTTATATGAAAAACAAAATGTGGTTGAGGCGGTTGGTGGAGGATGAGATATTTGATGGTTTGTTTTTAGAGATGGAGTTTTATGAATACCGGATAATCTGGGACAAGAATTGCAAAGAGGAAAGGCACGAGGTTGAGTACTTTATTGGTAGGTGTGCTTCAATTTATTTTGAGAGGATAGTCGAGAAAGCTAAGGCTCATAATCTGGACGTTTGGCTTGAGAATGGAAAGATGTGTTTTGGGGGTAGGAAGAAATGAAGATGGACGATGCAGCTTTGTTTTTGAGAACTCTGTCGGATTGGGTCATGGACGTGTATGACGACCTGTACGAGAGGGGGCTTGACATGATGGACTTGCTTGACATCAGTGAGTGGCTGGATGATGTAGCGGAAGAAGTGGAGGTTCGATTGGAGGAACGGAAATGATTGCTCCAGAGATGAGGCATATCAAGCGGAGTGTCAGGACAGAGAAGGAGAGACTTGATTTCCTTAATCAAGTTTTTAAGGAGTACTCTAGAGTGGCGACAAGGTTTGAGATTGTCAATGACCCCTTGTTCGTCGAGATTTGGGTGTGGTTGGAATGATGGACTACTACCGGAGGATTGAGTTTGAGAGCAATCTGGACAAAATCAGGAAGTATGTTGAGAAAGGAGCATACACCCTGTCGGAGCTGCACTACCTGACAGGCATCAACAGAGCTATAATTGGGAGGGCTGCCAAGTTTTTCAAGACGGCTTATCTTTATGAGATTTTGCCGGATGTTCCGCTTGTCGTGACGAAGCAGACCAAATTTATATACACCAAGAAGGAGCATTTGAATGAGCGGATACGTGGTTTGTTAAATTATTTCCCTGAAGAGTTGAGACAAAAAATTATAAAGGAAGACACAGTTAAATTTCTATGATTGGGATGTGCCGAATTTGCGGTAAGGTAATGGATGGGTTTGAGCTGATGCCAATGGACACTGGAGATATGGTTTGTGTGGATTGTTACCTTCGGGCAATGATGGATTTTGACAGCCAGAAAGAAATCACTGGAAAGGTTGACTGGTGAAGTTGCTCAAACTTGCCGAGTTTGTCTCGTTTAACCATGGTTATTCAGGACAAACTCAAAATCTTTTTAAATAATATTTAAATAAAACGGTGCATTATTTATAAATGCTTCGTGAGCAACTTCATGATGAAGTACCACACGATTGCCACTCCGAGGAAGGTGTACCAGAACCAGGCAAATTTTGTAAGCAGGCTCATGGCAATAAGTGCTTACTCTGTTTAAAAAGATTTTGGGAAAGTTTTATAATTGTGTGGGGTATTATTTTCTATGAAACTTTGGAACCTTGATGTTCTTGACTGGATTTATGACCAGCTTGAACTTTTTGGGATGCAAAACAATATAAATAAGTGATGCTTATGTTTTATATGTCAATTGAAGAACTGGTGGAGAAGTATTATTCGAAACCAGCAGGTGGTGGAAAAGTCAAGAAAATAACATATCAGGAGTACTGCGACAAAGTGAAAGATGATATGAAAATTCTTGAGCTTGCCATGAAGAGAGCGGTGAAAACCCACAATTACAGGGCTTTGGAATTTTTTGCAAACAACTACAACCGGCTTGAGGAGCATTACCTCAGTCTGGCGAAGGAACCGGAAGGCTATCAGTACTTTGTTTCCATAGACAAGGCAGACCTTCGGATATGCGTTCCGCTTGAAGAAATTGAGAGGCTTATTGGGAAGGACTACAACTACTACGGTTAATTTCTTTACCACTTTTTAGTTTATAATTAATTTTTTAATTAGGTTCTGGTATATTCTACCATGAAGAAGATGAGGCATGATTTCGGTGAACCGTCCTGGGTGACGGAAATAAAGGAAAAAATCAATGAAATCGTGGACTGGATTAATTTCCAGGAAGAGTGTGAGATGGCTGGAACGACCAGGGAGTGATGGGAATGGTGGATGCTGTCACGAGACTGAAGAAGCTGGTCAAGGGTCTCAAAAAATGGATAAAAGAAAATGAGGACAAGCCCAAGGATGCAGAGGAAGTCTTTGAAAAGCTGGCAGATTTGGTGGACGAGCTGGATATTTTCCTTGAGGTTGACATAGAAAATATAATTACGGATGCGCATAGTGAAGGATACGAGGAGGGATATGATGATGGATATGCGGAGGGATATGACGATGCGGAGAGTGAGTATGATGAAACGTGATGTTGCAATTGACCGGGCTTTGGATTACTTTAATTTAACCCCCAGTGACCTGTTTGAGGACTTTGGTCCGGCTGGGCAGGAAACTGTTGAAGATTTGATGGAAGCTGTGGCACGTTTTGCTAGGGAGGATGAAAGAAAACGTTTGGTGATGAAAAATGAATGAAAAAACAGAATATTGGTGCGTGATGAAATCGGCGGTTGAAGGGACAAATCCAGCGAGGTCACGAGTCTCAGTAGATGGCGACACCATATACATCGAGGCGATTTATGACTATTCGTTTGATAAGTACAATCTTGAAGAACTGTTGCTTGCTGCCAAGTCGATTGGTTACGAGTGTGCTTACTGGGAAATCGCCACATCGGATAATGACTGCTTTGAAGTAAATATTTCCTTCCGCAGGGGTGAAGAAAAATGAGCAGGATATACAAAAGGCTTCCCTGCGGTTGTCTGGAACGAATAGATGGTGATGGTCTGGTACCTTGTGAGAAGCACCTTCAGGCGATGATTGAAAATAGAGTTGAGGACAAGGTAATTGCCTGGATTGAAAAAATGCCAAAAGGGAGAAAGCTTTGCATTTGCAATAGGTGCTACACAAAGGACGAGCTGATTGAGGAGGTTGAAAAGGGAACCAAGGTTGGAAAATTTATTGTGGAAATATATCTAGAGGCAGAAAAATATTTGAAAGGGAGTGTGTTGAGAAATGAAGAATAAAGAAATCATTGAGAAGGTGATGAAGGAAGTTCCAATTGTGGTGCGACCTTCCAGCCAGTTGGAGATTTTTCTCCGGACAAAGTTGGGACAAGCCATTGAAGAGGCGAGGAAAGATGAAAGGGAAAAAGTGACGAAGGAAATAAAAATTTTGTCTGCCTGGCTGAACGTGATGCTCAAGAATGACAAGAGAACTGCTGAAGAGTGGAAATGGCTGCTTGAAGAAACAAAATCTGATTTGGCGAAGATACTCGGTTGGGATGAGGAACAACCTCTCGGGGCGGAAACTGAGATAAGGCGAGATGAAAGGGAGAAAATATACCGTAAGGTATTTGACATGGTGCTTGAGGAGAAGTCGGAGAAGGAAATCCTTGAGTGGCTAAACAACGAAGCTAACGGCAAAAAAAGGAGGAATGAAAAATGAAAGATGAAAAAATAATAAGGAGAGCATTTGAAATTGCAGAAAAAGAAGCATCGGGTGATGGATTGTTCAGAGCAGCGTTGAAAGCAGAGATTGCAATACATAAAGCTGTTGAACTGGCGAGGCGGGATGAACGTAAGCGGATAGTTGAGGTTATCAAGGAGGCAATAATGGGAATTGAATTGGGAGCAATGCAGTGGGACATGTGTTCCTCTCCATCAGAAGCAGGAGTGCTTGCACTACGGAAGCTAAAGGACATCCTAAAGCGTGGCGAAAGGGGGAGTGGTAAAAAATGAACGACAAAAAACTAACTGATAAAGAACTGGAGGTAACTCCTGACGACAAAATCGTTGCCAAAATGAAAAAAATGGTGTTCGTTGATGATGAAGATGTCATAAGAACAGCAATAAAACTTGCAAGGCAGGATGAAAGAAAACAAATTGTTAGATGGGTTGAAATAAAAATAAAGGATATTTTAAGAGATAAAGATTATTACAATCAGTTTTATGGGGCAGATATTCTCGTAAGGACGCTAAAGGGTATCATTGATGGAATTGAATGCTGTGCATGGGAAGATGTGGATGACTCGCTTTTTAAAAAGCGAGTGGTGAAAGGAGTGTAATGAAAAATGAACGACAAAGAGATAATTGAGAAGGCTTTGGACACTGTAACGGCAGAAGAACGAAGGAAGCCAGAGGATGAACAGGAATTCTTCTCTCCCTTGTTTGATGAAAGGGTAGAAAAAATGATAGTGAAACTTGCGAGGCAAGATGAAAGAAAACGGATACTTGATTTAGTGATAAAACATCATGAAAGGCGAAGTGAGGAATATAAAAAATATCCTGATGGGTATCATGCAGGAACTATGAAAGCTCTGTTTGAGTTTGCGCAGATAATTAAAGAACTCGGTGGCGAAAGGGACTCATCATGGCAAAAGTCCTCCATGGAGGCATCTGGCACTTTCGCATCCCATGGTGAGTCCCCGCCAGAACAAAAAGGTGGTGAAAAATGAAGAAAAAAAATAAGTATGAGGAATGGTTGGACGAGTACGTTGAGAAAAACATTCTTCGAGAAATTTACATAGACTATGAACTGGCAGAGTACAGAACAATCAGGGTTCCATTCCAGGACGGAATTGTCCATGAAGTGGCATACCTCATCGACCAAATTAACAAAGATGAAATGAAAAAAATTATCAAGAGATGCGAGAAAGAGGACATGGACGTGTTCTTTGAAGGTCGCTTCCTGCGATTTAGCAAATATATTGAGTAGGTGATGAAAATGGGAATGTTTGACTGGGTGGAGTGCAAAATTAAGTGTCCAATCTGTGGCAACACAATCACGGGTTTCCAGACAAAAGACCTAGACAGAACTTTAAGACATGTTGAACCAACCGAGCCTAAACTGAAAAAATGGTACAGTTTCTGTGACAATTGTGGTCTCTCGGTTGAATTTGAAAAAGGTGTAATGTATGATGAAATGAAAAACAAAGTGATTTGTCCATGGTGTGATACAGAGGTTGTAAGGTGTGACGTGTGTAAGAGAAATATACGGTCAGCAACAAAAAACAGATACGCCTGCATAAAAGACTTTGGTCATGTTTGTTCTCGGTGCATGCGGATGTGTTCACTCGGCAATGAAAAAAAAATCTATTTAAAGAACCACGTGTAGTGATTGCATGGCAGAAAGTGTAAGTCGTTTCGGGATTTTGAAGGACCTGTATGACAAAATTGACTCAGTCATACGAACACAAGAACAACTGGAACTCAACCACGCCAGGAATGTCGAGAGAATAAATAAGCGAATTAAGGAACTTGAAGAAAAAATGAGTTTCGATGCTGAAGAGAGTTTTGAAAAGTGGAAGGCAGAACAGCTCGAAAAAATAGATGAAAGAAAGAAACAGCTTAAAGAGGATATTGCAAAGATGAAAGAAATTTTTGAGAAGTTCAAGGGGCAAATTCTGGCGAAGATTAGGGAAGAGAGGGACAGTTTAGATGAAAAGACAAAAGCGTATTTGAAAGAACTCAATAATGAAATAAAGTCACTTAAAGAAGAGCTGACACAGGAAGAAAAAGACTATGAGTTCCAGAAGAAAACTCTTCAGACGAGGCTAACCGAACTTAAAGATGCAGTGAGGCAACTTCAGGAAATCTCAAAGGATGGCGGGGGGTGAGTATAAAAATGGGAAGCTCCCAACTCCCTTGGCTGCGAGATGAACCGGAAAGTGGTGTTTCCGGGGAAGCCAACCCCGCCACCATATTTACTTCAAGTGAGTCCTTAAGAATACGCTGGCTATTTAAAACTTTGGAAGACTATCTTCGTGGGGATAACGAAGTGTTGTCTTACTTAAATATGCTGGCACAAGTAGTACTCCCAAAGATTAAACAATGACTATGTAAAAAGTTGAAAAGAGTGGTCGCATGAAAACCATTTACCTTGTGAAGGGTTTTAAGGGCAAGGAAAAGGACTGGAAAGCGTTTTGTGATGCACTGCTGCGGTCACGTGAAGCTGTCGTGACTGATGTTGATGACATAAAAGTGATAACCGCCCCGGGCAAGCCACAAAAAAACTCATTTTGGTTCTGGGTTGCAGTCATACTGTTCCTTGCAGTGCTTTTGGGGTGATTGAAATGGTGAAAGTGTACATATATCGTCCAGAATATGAATATGCAGATGGGTTATTTCTGTCTTTGAAGCCATTGAGTGAAGAAACCTGTAAGGAATGGGACGATTTGAAATTAATCTGCGTCATTGAATCTTTTGAAGATTTGGTTAATTTTGTAAAGAAACATTCAGGACGTTATGGAGACTTTGCAATGTTTTATTGGGAAGGGTGATTGAATGGTAAGGGCAAAAATAATTGGTTATGAAAACATTTCAGGGCATAGTTGTGGTTGGTATGCTGTTGTGTCTTACAAGGGAAAAAAGAGATGGGTAAAAATTTCTCCGTTTACTTTTGGGAAACTAATGTGGAACCGAAGAAAAACAATGAATATAAATATAAAGAAACACAAATTTTTGTGGTTTGAGTGGGAAACGTGGGAAGCGAGTGATTAGAATGATACCGCAGAAAGCCAGAGAACTTTCAAGAATGAGTTTTTTGGGTTTTGTAAAAAAATGCAAAGAACTTTTTAAGGAGCGTGATAAGGAATGAGGCGTGTCTTCCTCAATCCTTTATTTTGGGTAATCTTTTTAAGTCCTCTTTTAAATTTCGAGCCAAAAACACTTTGGATGGTTGTGTTGGTTCTTTTTGGAATAATATTTTTATCCTGTCTATTTTCTGTTTCCATTCCAGTTGCATGGGTTGAGGAGGAAGATGAAAAATGACAAAACAGATGGTGCGAGTTATAGAGGATGAATGGTATCCTGTGTACTCCATTGACAACGACGCCTCCATCGGAGTTGATGTTGAATTAACAGAAGATGAAATTGAGTTTATCAAAAAAGCGGAGGCAATGTTTGAGGAGGCTCAAACAATATTAAAACTAAAAGTAGAGGATTATTAGTTGGGTGAAAAAGAATGACCTGCGGGATTTGTAAATTGTGTGGTAGATGTGCTGACTTGTTGCCTGACGGCTTGTGTTCCGACTGTATGTATGATATTATTAAGTGAGCCTCCCCGGAACTTTCCGCCGTTTAATACAATTCCGAAAAATTTCCCACTTCACAGTGAAAAAATTCCCGCCTTTTTCTTTTCCCGAAATTATTAGCTCCACTATTTTATATATACTACTGTTTTGTGGTAAATCTTGGTAAATTTTGTCACTACTTGGCAGAAATTGGTAAAGTATTTATACTACCTCCGTTTAGTCGTTCCATGGGAAAACAAAAAGACTTTGTGGAGTGGTTTAAGGGCTTGGACTGGCAGACGCAAGATGCCGTCCTGCATGAACTAATGAAAATTAGGGGGGTGATTGAATGAGTAAAAACAAAATAGTAGTTATTGACCTGTGGAATAGGGAAGGTTTCCCACTATTGGTCGAAAAAACAGACGAGACAAAAATTGCAGATTTCATAGAAAAAATACATGAAGAATTTGACCCACACAACTTTAGAGATTGCGAAGAATTATACAACTGGCTGAAAGAACTCGCCAAAAAGAACGGACTGACCCCGGTTGAGTTTGAAAGGTGGTGAAAATGCGGGATTGGTATGATTGGTGGAAGGCGGAAATATTGGCGGTTGCAGAAGGAGATGAAGAACTCCTCAAAAAGATTGAGGGAATGGACAGCGACAGCTTTGAGTATCTCTTGGAGGAAGTGATAGCAAAGCTCGAAATGGAACTCGGTGAATGGGTGAGAGAAATAATGATGGAGGTAGGTAAATATGAGCTATGACATACTGGATGGGATATATCTCAAAAAAAATGAGGAAGGCTACACCCTTTTCATGCTGTTGAGGGTGAGCAACGTGTATGGTGAGGACGGAAAAAGGGCTAAAACACTGTGGTGCGAGGACATATACACAAAAGAAGATGAAAAAAGAATTATTGAAGGAGTTAGACAGAGCTTTGAGGACGGAACTATTAAAGGCGGGAGGATAAGGACATTCAACAGTTTTTTGAAGCAATACGAGGCACAGAAGGAATTAATTGTTATGGCAATAAAAAACGGAGCGTGGTGAAAATGTTTAAGGCAAAAGTAGGGACAAACGGCAGGATAGTTATCCCGGCGATAGAACGGAAAAGCTTAAATATATCCGTAGGGGATATAGTTGAGGTCGAAGTGAGGAAGGTGAAATGAATGAAAAACATAAAACTGATTAAATTGGAGGACACAGAAGGGAACTATGACCTTTGCCTCGCTGTTGATAAAAAAGATATGCAACTCGCAGTAAAGACCATAAAAAGGGTTCTCGAGGAAACTGAAGATTACACCGACTACGACATCTTTGATGCACTTGACGAGGTAGGCATAAACTTCCTGCTCGTCAGTGAAGAGGCAGATGAAATTATAAGGTGGTAAAAATGAAAATTCACACAGGAGTTAGAGCAGTCTTGGAGGACTTTGCCCGGTATGTGCTTGAGATTGCGGACATCTTATAATATTATGTTTGCCTGCCTTCACCGGGCAGGCGCTTTTAATATCAATTGACATCAAACCTCCCTAACTCAAAAAACAAACATTACCACTATGGCGGTGACCTTTTTATCACTTTGGAATGGTGGATAAAGTATTTAAAGGTGTGGGCATAATGGTATCAAGGTGATAAAAATGAATGGAGATATAAGACAGGAAGGTAGGACATTCCGGTTCTATATAGGGACTGGACAGGATTGGGGTGTCGGTCAGATAGACCGGGCAAGGAAAAAACTTAAAGACATAGCTAACAACTACTTTGTAGGCTGGACATTAATCGAAGCAAGGGGTTGCTATGAAGGACAAGAGGAACACACTTTTATCCTTGAGGTCTTTACCGACCTAAAGGACAGGTTCATCGAGAACTTTGTAACCGACATAAAGCAAGGACTGTGGCAGGAATGCGTCGGGGTTATTAAGCTTCCACCCATGAAGCTAAAATAAGGTGGTCACTATGGAATATGTGGGAAGGCTCGACAGTAAGAACAGGGTGCGATTGCCTAAATGGTTGCTCGATGCTTTAGAGCTAAAAGCTGGCGACATAGTGAAGGTCGGGGTAGAGCGGGCTACATAATATTATTAGCTCCTGCTCAACTCCCGCCGGCTTTTAATCTATTTTTTTATTTATTCCCACTCAAAAGTAACAACACAAAATCGACAACTGCCGGATTGTAACACCCGGTTGTAACTCCAGAATAAAAAAAATACTCCGTTGATTGACGTATTTTGCCACAAGCGTAAAAATCGCAGAAATATAAAAATATTTCGCCATTTGGCGTAATTTTTCACTCGACATTCAACGTTTCATTTTTTGAAACCTTTCCCAAAATCTCGACAAATGCACGGAGAAACAATATATAGTATTCATGTGTAAGTATAGCATGGCAAAACACACCACCAAAGAAGTGGTAAATGAGATTTTGCGCCTTTGGGAGAAAGGCGCAACGGACAAAATTCGGGAGCTTTGGAAAAAGCTTCCGGAGAAAAAAATGAAAGAAGTGAGGGACGCCCTCGCAGAGCTTCCGGCTCTGCGGGTGGAATGGTCTATTACGACCATCCCAACGGGTCAAGTCCATGCCAGACTTCGGGCTTCGGCACGGATTGTTCCCTCTCTTGACCTTCAGACCTTCCCCGACCCATGCCTTTGGGAAGGCGATGATGGTCGATGGAGCTTCGCCATCGACCGCATCTGCCCGAACCATCAAATGGCTCGCCAGTGGGTGGAAAGGAAGTTCGATGAAGCTGTGAGCTTCATCCTTCGACTGGCGAAGCTCCGCCAGAAGGACTGTGAGGGAGCTTCGATTATCCGGGGTGATTGAAATGGAGAACCCAAGGATTGAACGGCATGAGGTCGTAAAAAAGACGTTTTGGAACGACGGGGTAGAGGTCAAGACCTTCTATCAGGGTCAGACCATTCCCCCGGTTGAATGCCGGTCAGGACGGGAAAACTGGGCAACAATCTCCCCATGGGGGGTAACATGGTGGCAGGGGTGTGAGCCGGTGGTATCGCTCCGCCGGGTCGGGGTTGTCGAACCCTGAACCCTGCCACCTTTTGTTTTTCTTTTTCTCCGGTTGATTAACGATGTTAATTTTTTTATGTAATATTCCTATTATGTTCCTGTATGTGATATACAGGGAATACACAGATAGGTTGTGTGGTTTATTTGTATGGACTGTATAACCACCCAAAAATTTTTTTGAATGGTCGTTTTAACACTGTTAAAACTCCACCAAAACGTATGCACTTTATTATATGTTTTCTAATGTATATATTAAAATATATATAATCCATTATATATATTTGAGAACATATGTTGAAAATTAACACTGTTAATGCAATTTTGGTTTTTGAACTCTGGATTTGGTTTAAACCACAAAAATCAAAGAATTGAAAAATACACCAACCATTAAAAATTTTTTTTGAGTGGTCACTGGAATATATACTCGAGTATATACTTTTCAAATTAACACTGTTAATTAAAACTTTCCTGTGGTAACATTTTGTTACAACTAAAAAATAACAAATATTGCACGGGACAACATTATATTAAAATATATTTAATTTAATATATATACTCAATAACATCTTTTGGAAAAAATGTAATGGGGTATAGATATTTTTAATCGCTAAGTATCATTCTTTCTACAAAATGACTATATAGGGGTTCCCTATAATTTATAAAATCATTATGTGTGCCAAAAATAATATATTAATTAAAATAATTTTAACATATATATTAAATCCGCCCATACAATATTATATATATATATTTATATATTTATGTTATGGGGGTAACATTATAAAACATTACCCCCATAACAAATATTCCTACATATAAAAAACACAATATTCCATTCATAAACCTTTCCCTTCTTCCTTCGCTAAAGATATTCCTATATTTATATTTTTATAATAATATTTTATTAAGTCATTATAAAAATAAAATATTCCTCTTTACACACGGGAAAATTCTTGTAGTGATTTTGGAGTGGTGACAAAATTTTATAAAGTCGAAGGGAATAAGTTTTGAGTGAAGAGGAACTGGACCCGGAAGGAGATTGAATTTTTGGAGAGTAACTACTACAAAATGACAAAGGAGGAGCTGGCGAAGGAGCTTGGGAGGACGTGGGAGGCGATTAGGGCGAAGGCGAGGAAGCTGGGATTGTACAAGAAGGGTTCGAGGGTTGCGGAGTATTATCCGGATACGTCGAGGCTGGTGAAGGAGTTTTGGGAAGAGAAGCTGGGGATGCTCGACAGGAACCTGACGAGGCTGGAGAAATGGATTGATGTGCTGGAGGAGCAGAGGGTCGAGACGGGGTTGATAAATAATCGAGATTTGATGGCGCTGGCGAAGGCGGTGGATGCGATTAGGGCAGTGATAACGGATGTTGCGAGGTATCTTGGAGTGATTGAGTCGAAGAAGGAGACGACGAACATCAAGAACCTGACGATTAACATGAATGTGATGTCGCTGATACAGACGGCGAATGAAATAATGACGCCGGAGCAGAGGAATGAGTTTATGAAGAGGCTGAAGAGCCAGAAGATTGTGGAGGAGGTAATGAAGCCGTGATGGAGGTCGAGAGCTGGGAGCCGGAAGATTATATGGCGTTGCTGAACCCGATTGCGTTTTCGAGGAGGTTTCTTCGGATTGAACCGCAGCCGTGGCAGAGGCTGGTGCTGGAGGCGTTGCAGAGGGAGAAGCAGGTGGGGGTGCTGGCGTCGAGGCAGTTGGGAAAGACAACAACGCTGAAGATTTATGCTTCGTGGAGGATTGCTGCGATGCAGGGGCAGAGTGTTCTGATTTTTGCTCCGGCGAAGCACCAGGCTGTGGATATTCTGTTCAAGATGATAAAGCGAAGTTTTGAAGAGAACCAGAAGCTTTCGGCGTTGGTGAAAAAAAATCAAAGTGGGAAAAAAATTTTGCACAGCGACTACGTTGAGCTGATTAATGGAAGTTTCATCAAGGCGTTGCCGGCGAGTGACGTTTCGAATATTGAGGGTTGGACTGCTGATGTTGCGATATTGGACGAGTCGCAGAACATTTCAGATTTTACATTTTGGAAGAGAATAATTCCGATGATTTCGCAGACGGATGGGCAGATAATACAGATTGGGACGCCACGTGGGAAGAACCACTTTTACAAAACGTACAAAAGCAAAGATTGGAAGTTCTTTGAGTTTAATTGGAAGCATGGGACCAAAAAATACAGGGAGAGGGTTAGCAAGCTGAAGAAGGAGATGCCTGCGTTTGATTTTGCGACGGAGTATGAGTTGAAGTGGATTGAGGACGATGAGCTGTATTTTAAGACTGATGACATAAATGCAGCGATTGAAGATTACGAGCTTCCGTTTCTGACAAAGAGCAGAATTTTCGGGGGGCTTGACGTGGCGCAGAAGCAGGACAAGACCATACTAATACTTGTGGCGGTTGAGGGAAAAATGTTGCGGGTCGTGGGGGTTTTTGAGTTTGGTGGAAAGTACACGAACCAGGTTCCGAAGGTTGCAGAGATACTCGATAGGTTCGATGTGGCAAAGCTTTTAGTTGACGCCACAGGGGTCGGGATGCCATTCTATGATTTGCTTGTGGAAGAGTCAACGAGACCTTATGCAATAATGCCGTTTGTGTTCAGTCAGAAGTCGAAGGCGGATGAGCTTTACCCGAACTTGAACTTCCTTTTTTCTTCGAGGAAAATTGTAATTCCGAACTACCAGCCTTTGCTTGAGGAGTTGTATTCACTGCAAAGGAGTATCACAAAGACAGGGAACATTCTCATTCACCATCCGCCGAGGGGACACGATGACTATTGTGACGCTTTGTCCCTGGCAGCGTATGCAGCGAAGGATGAATTGAAAGGTGGTGGTGGGAGCTTTGTTGGGGTTCTTTCCAGGAAAAAGGATAAAACAGTAGGGAGAATTGTAAATATAAGCAAGCGGGGTGAGAAAAAAATATGGATATTAGGAAAAAAAAGTTAAGGGATAAGGTTTGCAAAATTGCGGAGAAGGTAGTTGAGGAGTTTGGTTCTCCGTTGAGTTTTAGGGATTTGTGCTATTATTCGAGCCTTGAGGGTAATTTTTCGCTGACGTACAAGCAGTTTGCACAGTATTTTCGTGGGTGTAAAAATCTTGAGAGAATTGTGGTTGATGGGAATTCTTACTATATCTTTAAAAACCAGAAAGACACAAAAGATAACAGGTGATATTTTTGGGAGTTTTGCAGAAAATGGGAGAGCTTTTCCAGAAGTCGAGAAGGTCGGTTGTAAAGTCGGTTCACGGTTTGTTTGGGGGGAAAGTGCTTGAGGTTGGCGAAACATACCCGGTTAGCTATTATTTGGAGGACCCTTTGATTTTTGGTGCAATACAGAATAAGGCGAACTGGATAATTTCTTCTGGGTTTGATTTTGTTTCAATGACGGATAACCAGAAAAATGTTGCAAAGCGTGCATTGTGGGCGATGAAAATTGGGTTTACCCACAAGATTTACAACTGGACGAGGACAAATCTGCTGTGGGGGGACGTGTATGTCGAGGTTGATGCTCCGAAGCAGGATTTTTACGTGCTTGACACGGACACGATAACTGCGGAGTACGACATGAAGGGAAAGCCGATAAGATTTGTACAGGAAGTGAATGGAAAAAGGGTTGTTTTGTCTCCGGACAAGGTTTTGCACTTCACTTCAAACGTTGTTGGTTCTGAGCTGAAAGGAATTTCGCCACTTGAGCCTATAAAGGACGTGGTGAAGTATAAAAAGACGGTGGAGGAGTACACGCAGGAATTTTTCCGGAGAAATGCTACTCCAAGGTTGCACATCATAATTGAGGGAACGTCAAAGACCCAGAAGCAGATTGAGGAAGTGTCGAAGGAGCTTGAAAAATTGTCTCCACACGGGGATGTGGTGACAACATCCGACATAACAATAAAGCCGATTGGCTCGAACTTTGTCGATATGCAGTTTGCAAAGCTTCTTGAGTATTATCAGAGGCAGGCTTTGTTTGCCTTAAATATGTACCCGATTTTGCTTGGAATCCCGGAGGGTTCTAACAAAGCAAGTGCTGAAGTTCAGTTGAAGGCGTTTGCATATCACATCCGTGCAAAGCAAGCGGAGGTTGAATTTTTCGTTAACACAATGTTGTTCCCGAAGCTGTTTGGAGAAAACAATGATGTCTTGGTAAAGTTCCGTGAGGTTAACACTGATGAGCTTTTGAAGAAAGCCACGGTGAGATTGTACGACGGAAGGGCATATTCGCAGTTGGTGAAGCTTGGAATTTTGACTCCAGAGGAGGCTAAGCAGAAATTCATCGAGGAGGTCGAAAAGCAGTGACAAAAGTTTCAGATATGTTCATTTCGATAGAGTCAAGGCTCGAAAGGATAGAGGACAAGCTAGATGACCTTACGGTTCAGGTTACGAGGAACGAAACAAACATAATGAACATGAAAGCCTTTGATGCGAAGGTTATGACGTTCATCAGTGCGGTGGTGTATGGTCTGTTCAGGCTCGTGGAAGCCTTTGTTTTTAGAAAACCTTAAAAACCAAAATAGACTAACAGAGTGATAGTATGATTAGTTTTAACATACCAATTAATAAAGCTGCGAGTGTTCAGGGAGACTTTGTGGTCGAGGGAGTGGCAACATCGACGGTTGTTGATGTTGATGGGGACAAAATTAGTGAAGAGCTGACCAAGCGTTTGGTGAGGGAATTTATCGGAAAGCCGATAATTAAGGACCACAACCGGAGCGTCGATGCGATGGTTGGGATTGTCGAGGACGCTTGGAATGATGAAGGAAAGGTGTTTGTTCGTGCAAAGATTTCAAAGACTGCTGAGCGGGAAAGAACACTCCTGCAAGAAGGGATTTTGAAGAGTTTTTCAATTGGCGGGTATGTTCCTGCCGATGGTTATGACTATGACAAAAATGGTAATCGTATAATCAAGGAGTTGAGGATTGAGGAAATCTCATTTACCCCGACTCCAGCAAATCCGGAGGCGAATGTGATGGCTGTAATTGCGAAATCTGCTGCAAAGGTAACGAATGCTGAGTGGGAAGCTCCTCCGCAAAGCATTCGGGATGAACTTCCTGCGGACTACTTCTTGCTTCCGAGTGAGAGGAAGTTTCCGTACAGGGAGTGGAAAGGACCAAATAAAGGAGCTATAAACTGTAATGGTCTCCGTGCTGCAATAACTCGTGCAGCACAGCACGGATATGCCGAGGTGGAGCGGAAAGCTCGTGAGTTGTATGAACGGCATTGTGCGGTAAAGAAGTCCTGTGGTTGTGAGGAGGGTGGTGCTATGGATGAAAAGAAAATTGAGAAGGAGGCTGAAGAGAAAGCTCCACAGGAAACGGCTGAAGAAAAGGTCGAAGAGCCTGTTGAGAAGGCTGCCGAGGAGGAAAAAGTCGAGAAGGAGGCTCAGACCGTGGACGTCGAGGAGATAAAGAAGTCCGTAGTTGAAGCCGTGAGGGGGGAGCTTGAAAAAATTGAGAAAGCCTTTAGTGAGAAGCTGGAGGCTTTCCGGAAAGAGGTTGAGGATACCTTTGAAAAGAAATCCTCAAGGGAGTCTCTTGTCAAGAAGATTGACGAGAGCAAAGTTGGAAGAATACTGTTTTAAGGAGGGTGGTGTAAATGACTTTGACTGTTGGTACGGACTCTGCGGGTGGTTATCTAACTCGGAGTGCCTATGATAGAGTTCAGGAACTCGTGTACAAGTACGGATTGGCTCGAAAAATTTTGCCAATAGTGCGACTGGACACTGACAAAATTGACCTGCCGAACAGCGACAGTTCTGGTGTGACGGCGTACTTCGTGAGCGAGGCTGGTTCAGTGACTGCAAGTGAGCCGACCTTTAGCCAGACAACCCTTGCTATGAAAAAGCTGAGGGTTAAGGTTCCGATAAGCCAGGAGCTTATTGATGATGCTGAAGAGGATGTAGAAAGCTATGTGCTTGATATGATGGCTAATGCGATTGCTCTGAAGGAGGACACTGCGATTTTCAAGAGTGGGGGTGTGTCTGGTTCTGGTGTTACCAGCTTCATAGACACGAGCAATATTGAGAGCAAGGATTTGGATGGAGCATATCTTACTCCTGATGACATAAGCCTTGCTATTGCGACACTTCAGAGTAATGGTGTTGAGAGGAGCAACTTGGTTCTGGTTGTGCATCCGTTGACCGAACACTATTTGAGGACGCTGAAGGACAACAACAACAACTATCTGTTCAATACGCTGAACGCTGGTAATCCGATACTCCAGACTGGTGCTGTTGGTCAGATAATGGGTGTTCCTGTGTATTCGACTTCGGTGTTTGGGACTGCTACTGAGCAGGACTCTCAGGCGCAGGACTTCACCGGAACAGACGCACTTCTGTTCGACAAAAACGCTGCTGCTCTGTTCATGAGAAAGGACATGTACAGGGAGCGTGACAAGAACTACGACACTGACGTGTGGAACATCTACTTGACCGAGAGAATGAACTTCAACGTAAGGCATCCGAAAGGAGTTTACCACTTTGACAAGGTAAAGGTTGCATAAACAACCTTTATTTTTTATTTTTTTATGGTTGATGTGTTATGGGTTACGTGACGTATGCTGAGGTTACGGAGTGGTTCACTCCAGATGAAGCCCAGGCTACCGTCGAAAAAATGATTGATTGGGCATCCTCGGTTGTGGATTTAGAGACTGGGACGAGGTTTGAGTCAACGTCGAGAATTGACACTTTCATTGGTGACGGGTACACGAGGACTTTTTATTTGAGGAAAACTCCGGTAATTTCTGTGACGAGTGCAAAAATTATTGATGATGATGGTGACGAAACCTCAACCACTGTTGAATATTTTATTGAGGATACCGGGAAGGTTGTTCTTGAGGATACGGCGTCGGAGGGTTATCGGGTTCAAATTCAATATAATTATGGGGATACAGATAATTTGAGCCTTGCCAAGCTTGCCACGATTTATCTTACGAGGCTTGGGTTGGAAATGATGAAAATGGGTGGTGGAGCTTTTCCGAGTGAGGCAGTGAGGCTTGGCGACATCGAATATAGAGTATCAAAGGAGAAAGAGTTGCGTACCATCATTATGGACGTGAACGACATATTGTCAAGGCTTAAAAAAATAAGGGTATATACGCCAGATAGGAGTGATAGATATGAAGATGTCCGTAGGTTTTGAGACCTTCTACAAGGCAGCCAAAGGTACTGGTGCGGATGGTGGTCTGCACGCCTCAGTGTATTACGTCGTCAGCGACCCGTACATTGAAATGTATCTGCCCCTGAGCAATGGGGTTGTTTTGCATACGTCTGTGGTCAAGGATGACGTTGATGCACAGAAGCTGAGGGAATTGACTGAAAACGGTGTGCCTTGTGTTAACGTACTTGCTTGAGCGGGTTTTGGATGTTTATGGGGAAAATATCACGGTTAAAGTGATTTCTCGGAGTTATAACGATTACGGAGATGCTACCGAGACCGAAACCACGAGGGAACAGAAATGCATCGTGATTTATGCGCAGAGGGCTGATGCGAGGGCGTATCCGTTTGCGAATATGGACGAAATTTCTTCAGTTTTGTATTCGAAGACAAAAATTGATGAGGGGGATAAGGCTGTCTTTGATGGGAAAACCTGGGTTGTAAAGGCTGTCAGAAAAATAAAGGATTGGTATGCGATGGGTCTCCAGGAGGAGATTTGATGGGTTTGGAAAGCAAGCCACGTTCTGTTCCAGTTATTTTGAATGATGTTTACACGCAGTCGCTTTCTCGGTTGAGGGTTTCAAATCTTCCGATTGAGCTTCAAACGTTTAGGCTTTTTGAGACAGATTTGCCAGTCGTGCAGGGGAACAACATCGTGCTGTGGAACGGAAGCAGTAAAATTGTAAAGGTCACGAAAACAGTGATATTAAACATTCTGACTTCAGAAAGTTCTGGACCTCCTCTTTCCGTTTCGTATCATTCAATTTCTTCCTATTCTGGCGGAAATTCTCTGACCATCAAGTCACATGATAGTGATGACAGCCCACCGTCTGGATTGGTTGCTCTCAAGGACGCTACGGTCACGACGGTGAAAGAGCTTGAGCGTTCTATGGCTTTTCCTGCAACTTCTCCTTCGAGCTATGCAGGGCAAAAGGTTCCAGAGGTTATGAATGTTCCGGTTGAAGCCAATATGGGAGCGAAGGGGGTAATTCTTCACCAGAATGAGGGTCTTGCAATGATTGTTAACAATACAATTACAGATACAACCTTTGATTTTGTCATGGAATTTTTGGTTGATGAATAAAAAAGTTTTTAAAGCAATAGGCTCCAGAATGTTTTAGTTCATCAAGAGAGATGGACGGTTGAGCCAAGAGAGGCGATTTGAGTGGTAACTGTAAGTTCTGCGTGGCAAAGTATTTACGATGCGATTAGTTCCAACGTTTCTGACCCACTTTCTCGTGGGGAGAAGTGGATTTTTGGTTCTTATCCCGACGTCTATGCAAAGGATTTTCCCGGATTTCCGATAATTGTAATTCAACCTGTCAGCAAATCAGAGAAGGATTATGATGTCGGGACTTCCTCGAAGAAGGAACAGGTTATTGTGTCCCAGATTGAGATTTACTCAAAATCCGCTTCTCAGGCTGACTCTCTGGTTGACTCCGTGCTTTCTGCGGTTGAAGATGTTTCCCTCTACGACAAGGTCGTTGAGCGAGTTGAATACAGCTTCGAAGATGTTGCAGGAAGCAACGTGCATGTTAGGGTGATTTTGGTAAGGTGGGTGATTTATGCTTAATGTCCAAATTTCCGGTCCCGGTCTTTCTCTTCCGCAAAGATTATTCCGAATTCCAGACCGTCTGGTTGAAAAATATTCCAAAGACATCCTGAGAGAAATAAAGAGAGAGACTCCTGTGAGGAGTGGGAGGATGAGGTCTGGTTGGGAATTGAGACGGGGAACTAAAATGTGGAGATTGACGAACAAGGTTCCATACGCAAGGTTTGTAGTGCGAGGAACGAGGAAGGTGATTTACCCAAGAACAAGGAAATATCTGCGTTTTGTATCAATGGGTAAAGTTTGGTATAAGAGATGGGTTCGTGGTCAGAGACCAAGACCCATTTTATATAATGCTATTCGCAGAGCGAGACCACGTCTCGCTGTTGCAATGAGAAAAATCTTGATGGGGGTGTAAAGAGATGGTGAGTGTAGTACAGCCTGGAGAATTCGAAATATGGATGTGTCCGGCGGGTGAGGACCCATTCACTTCTGAAAACAAGGAGGAAGTGCTGGGTGTCAGGGAGTTCGAGATACGGCTTCCAGAGAAGGACGTTGAGTTGCACAATGCGATTGCTTCGACTGCTGCGGACAGGTTTTTGGTGATAGACAAGACAGCGACTTTGGCAGAGGTTACTTTGAGGGATGCGATATTTGACGGTGACAACTTCAAGGACTATTTCTACGGAAGTAGCTATGCTGAAAGGACGACAGATACGCTGGCAATTGGAATAAGGTTCAAGCGTGCAGACAGCAGCAATGCGGACATAGTGTTGGATAATGCGAGGGTTACTTCGATGGTTCCGAAGGGTGGTGCTGAAGGTCAGGCTATTGCTGATGTGGTGATAAAGGCGTCTCCTGCTGACACGACTCTGTCTGTGGCGTGAGGGTGATTGAATGAGCTTGAGCGTGCTGCTTGGTCACCCGAAGAAGGTCAAGGTGAAATTGCTTGAGGGAGACATAACACTTGAAATAGTGCCGATGACAACGAAGGAGCTTGTTCCGCTTCTTGACGTTGACGAGAAAAACAAGACTGCTGCATTGAAGGCTACGAAAGACCTGGTTTACAAAGTGTTGAAGCACAACTTTCCAGAGATAACTCCGGCAGACGTTGAGAATATGCCGATATACAATCTGAACTCAATACTTGATGCAATACTTGACGTGAACCAGTTGAAAGGAGAAAGAAGCCCTTTAGAACTGCGCAAGTGAGTGGAAGATTTGTAGTCGTGCAGAACTACAATCCTTCCTTTTTCTTCTACTTGCTTGCGAGGGAATTTGGGTGGACTGAGCGGGAGATTGCAGAGGCTCACGTTCCGTTTGTGATGTCTCTGCTGGATTGTCTTGAGCAGGATTACGATATGAAGCAAAGGGAGTTGGAGAGATATGGTAAGAGAGCCTATTGACATAATTATTCGGGGAAAGGATGAAGCGAGTCCGGCGATAGATAAGGTTACGGTGAGCCTTGGGAGGCTTCAGCGTGCTGTCAAGCTTCCGACGGAGGGAATTAAAAAATTCAGCACTTCCGTGTCAAAGGCAACGAGGAGTTCTCGTGGTAGGTTTATGGAACTCTATTTCAGTGTTCTTGGTCTCCAGTTTTCACTGATGTTCTTAAACAGATTAATTACATCTTTTACTTCAAGCATATTTTCGGCAACGCTTGAAGCAACGAACTATTCTGGAGCTTTGGCTGAGATAGATGCACAGAATAAGTCTGCCTGGCAGGGCATGCTAGTTACGATAGGAACGAATGAGAAATTTGCAGAAGGTTTGAAGTCTGTAAGGGAACTCATAAATTCTCTTGTCAAGTGGTTTGGTGATTTCATTGATAAGCACGAGACTTTGGCAAGTATTCTTGGAGTTCTGGCTGGACTTCTTCCAGTTGTTGTTGGTTTTGTAGCGGCGCTGGCTGGATTATTTATGGTGCTTGGGAGCAGTAAGCTTGTTATTGGTGCAATTGCAAATATGGTATCGTTTGGTGGTTCTCTTGGGGCTGCAAGTGCTGCCGGGTTGCCACTCATTGCAGTTGTGCTTGCTCTTGTTGCTGCCATTGGTTTGCTTTACTTTGCATACAAAAACAATTGGTTTGGGTTCAGGGATATGATTGACAAGATGAGGGCATTCTGGTTTGCCTTTACCCAGAGATTGAAAGAAGGTTGGAAAAATGTGTTGTCGGATATGTTCATAATTACTCTGACGAAAATGATTAACCATGCTCTTGGGTTGTTCAAAAAGTTTTATTCAATGTTTGACAGAATTCTTGGAACGCATTATGCAAGCTCAATTGATGAAATAATGTCGCAGTTTGAGCGTGCAAAGAATCTCGGAACAGCAACGTTCCAGACCTACTATCACGCTAAGCTTGCAGAAATACAGGCTGAAAGGGCGAGAACTGAAACTGGAGAAAAGGGCGAAACCCTTATCGTAAATGGCTTGACGTTCAACGTGTCAAGCCGTGAGGAAGTGTTTGATATTCTCGACAGGATGATGAGTTCCGGAAGGGAACTGGCAGGTGATGTTGGATGAGGTTTACGAATTCTGCGATTGGGACGGTTGAGGTTAAGGTTGTAAGTGACAACATTGACATTGAAATTGGAGCGCAGTCTTTCTCGACACAGGAAAACTTGAGTTTTACAAAGACAGGGTGGCAAATAAAGCAGATTAACACTGTTAAGGTTTCTTTCATAATTGACTTCGACAGCAACTTTTCAGTGGCAACCTTGAGGAATATGCTGACAAGTGGCAACTATGTTATTGTTCAGGATAGTAGATTTGGGACATTCAAGTTTATTCCAACGAGGGCGAGGTTGCTTGAGAAGGGAGATTATGAGTCCCATGCGAGTGTAATGCTTGAGGGTGAAATTATAGAATGGTAACTTTCTACATAAGCATAAATGGTTCGAATTGGATAAATGTTACAGGGTACGTTCTCAAGGCTAAGATTTCGAGGAACGTTGAGCTTACGAAGAATAGGCTCACGATGGAGTTCAATCCGGTAATCAAGAGCTACTACGATTTCGGGAACAGGCTCTATCTGAAAGTTGAGGACAATTCCAACGTTATTTTTACGGCGATAACGTCAAAGTATCTGGCTGACTTGAAAAAGGTTGACACATTTCGGGTTGAGGGATTGGACGCATCGATGGACTTTTTTGCCGGTCAGCAGGCTTTCTACGAAACCAACAAGACTGCAACGGAAATAGTTATATCTCTTGCTGAAAAGTTTTCCGGGAAAGAAAACCCGATAAATGCAGCCAAGACAAGTGAGGGAGGTTACATCTACGAAACAACGCAAAACATTTCATCGTTCTATGGTACCAACAAGAGATTTTATGACTACCTTCTGGACGTTAGCCAGGCGGAATACACGGGAGTTAATAAAGAGTTCATTTTTTACATTGATAGCGAAAATAATCTTCACTGGGAGCCTCTTTCAGACACTTCAACGTTTCTTTCTAAGGAGGACACGATTTCGGCGAGACCTTTCTTTTCTCCAGCAGCCAAATTTAATCATATTGTAATTAACTGTGGGACTGATTTGAATGGTGATAGAATACTAGCAATATATACAGATATGTCTGGATACAAAAGACTTGGTGGGAGGCTGGTGACACGATACTTTGATGAAACTCAGATTGCAGAAGATGTAAAGAAAAACAACCCGGGCTACACGAATGAGCAGGTCATTGAAGCAACCAAGGAGGCTGGAAGAAACAAGGCAAAAGCATACATAAAAAAGTTTGGGATGATGAAGAAAGGACTTCAGGTCTTGCTTCCATACACGACTTCGTATTCCGTGGGAAGCAAAATTAAAACTGATATTGACCTTTCAAGCAAATATTTATGGAAGGTTGTCACTGTGGAGCATGAATTTGGAACCAGAAGCAATTTGACGAGATTGGTGCTTGAGGAGGTAGTGTAATGACAATCGACATAAACCCACACAGGAGGGACAGGCTGGACAGCCAATTTGACTCTTCGTCCTTGCCACTGTTTACCTTTGCATTAGACACGCTTACATTTACTGAAAAGTCTTTTGTTATTTACTCGATGCCGAAGTATGATGCCTTCGAGCTGGGATATTCCATTGTCGGAAAGGAAAAGATATTTACTTCGGATGAGGACTGGAATTCTGGAACGTTGAACAACGTCACGGTTTCTTCCGGAACGCTGACTGGTGAGACTGGTGGTGGAACGTGGACATCTCCCGCCTTGGCTTGGTCTCCGTCAAGCTTTTTTGAAACCATCGACAATTTCAACAGTTTGAATTTCAATGGAAATTGGGAAGCTTACACCGGAAATGGTGGCTCTGTTGAAATTGCAACCGACTTAATTGCGAATGGTCACAAGTACCTGCTTGCCAAGACCAGTTCGACATCCGACTCAGTAATTTATTTAAAGAATTTGACGGACACGATAAAAATAAAGGAGAAGGCACACGTCCTGCACAAGGGGAATGTTGTTGTTAAATTTTACAGCCCTAGTTCTGGATGGGGCGACCCTTTCACCGATTATGATGACTGGTCTTATAGAAAGGAAATAACAATTACTGAAAATTCCGGCACCAACTTGACAGATTTTCAGGTTGCCATTACGGTAGATACTCAATCTCTCATTTCTGCTGGAAAAATGCAATCAGATGGTGCTGACATAAGATTTGCCGATAATTCTGGAAATGACCTCGACTACTGGATTGAAAGTGGAATAAACACCACTTCGACAAAAATTTGGGTAAAGGTTCCATCACTGTCAGCGAGTACTGACACAACAATTTATATGTTTTATGGGAACCCATCAGCAAGTTCTGCATCGTCTGGTGACGATACATTTGTATTCTTCGATGATTTTGAAGGAACAAGTTTAGATTTAAATAAGTGGGATACTTCTAGCGCACATTATACTACTGTAAATGACGGTGTTGCTCTGTTTTACACTACTTCTTCCTCTTGGCACAAAGTAATTTCAAAATCAACTTTTGATACTTCTTTATTGTGGAGATTTAGAGCTAGAGCAAAATTTTATGGGGAAAAAGAAACGATAGGATTCGATTATGATTACTCTCGCATAAATTTTTATTGTTACAATAATGGTCATGTGTATTTTGGTTATACAGGTTCAGACCTCGGAAATTGTGATTGGGATTGGCACGTTTATATGATTATCACAGGTTCAACGCAGAAGGCATACATAGATGATGTACAGGTGGCTACGGCGAACTGGTCCACGGGGACTTATGCAATAGGTTCAAACCATAAAATAGATACAGAAAATCATGCGGGGGCATACTTTGAATGGGTTTTTATTACTAAATACGCTGACCCTGAACCAACTTATTCAATTGGTTCGGAAGAAACACAAAGCAGTGGAGTGGGCGATTTGGAACTCACTTTGACGACCACAGGCAACCCAACGAGCTGGACATTGTCCGAGTTTGATACATCTTCGAAGAGTGGAACCACAATTCAATCAATTGTAATTGAAAGCAATGGAACCGATTATTACGAAACCGATGGTGGAGATTATTTGAGGTTTGCTCTTGACGCAATCTGGTTCGAGGACACGTCAAGGCAGACAACGTGGGAGCAGATTGACCTCACGTACTCCGGTAGTGTAACTGTTGATGTCCTTGATGCCTCGGATGATACGGTTCTTCAGTCAAACCTTTCAGGAACCACGATTGACCTAAAATCATATTCAAATCTTGAAGGAAAAAACATAAAAATCAGGCTGAACATACCACAATCAGGGACGGTTGATGATATGACCGTTTCCTGGAAGCCAGACCTGATTGGCGACAACCGTGGGGAGAAAACGGAGGAGATGTCACTATGATAACGCAAAACACACTTGACAGCGTAAGGGATTACCTGGCAAGCCTTGCGTCGCAGGGTGAGGTCGGAACCGGAACGACAGACCCAACCGTTGGTGATACCTCGCTGGAAAACCCAATAGCTGGAACTAAAAAAGCACTCGATGATGCAATCACTGAAACCAACACGATTACATTCGTGTACTCGCTTGGGGCATCAGAAGCGAATGGGAATAACATTACTGAGTTTGGTTTGTGGAACTCAGACCTGATAAGCCGGGTGGTTTTCAGTGCAATAACCAAGACATCCGACGTGTCCTGGGAGATGCAATACGCAATCGAGCTGAGTCAGGAAAATCTTTAAGGGTGATGAAATGAGTTTACCAGTCTATGATGGACAGGTTTTGGATTATAAAGATATTAACCGTAATTTGATACATGAAGCACACGAGCAGTTGCAGTTGTCCGTGTCAACTTCGAGCAGTTCGGTGTCTTTCACCAATAACAAGACTTTTATTATAGTGAGAAATGTTGGCTCTAACACGGCATACGTCAATGCTGGTTCATCTGCTTCAACATCAGATTTTCCAGTTGCAGAAAACGAAACTGTTACATTTTACGGAAGCGTTGGCACAATATCTGCGATTACATCAACGGGAACTGCAGATTTGAGAATATGGGGGTTTGGAGATGGGTAGTGAAGTAGTAAGAATATCTGTTTCGGATACGGAAACCATAACCAATCTGAGTTCGACTGCCAATTATTTGGTCATAAAAAATTCTGGGTCAAACACAGCATACGTAAATCTTGACGGGACTGCAACAACAGACAGTTTTCCGATATTCGCTAATGAGACGCTTGAAATAGGGGTCCGTGGAGTTTCCGCAATACACTCAATTTGTGACACTGGTCTTACCACAACTCTAAATGTAATAGCTGCGGGTGAGTTATGATGGGGATGTTTATAGTTAAACCGGATTATGGAAGCATGACTAAATACACGAATGGCGGGACGGCTGGATACACAGATGCCGATACCGTGATATACACCTATTCAGGAAACGGCTACCTTGTTGCGATAAATACTGTTGATGCAGCTTCGAACTCCAATGGGTCTGCGATAGTTACGGTTGAAGTTGATGGCTCGAGTATTAGTGCGGACTCTTCAGTGACTCTTACGGTTAATTCCTCAGACATAGTCAAGCACAGGTCCATGTCCTATAACATTTTACCATTCAGTTCCTCAGTAACCATAAAAATGAGAGCGAGTGCAGCCGGATATGTGGGTAGTGGAAGTGCATGTGCCAACATACTCACCAGGTCAATCAAAGATTATCTTTATTCTGATGAACCGTTGGACAAAATGCTCAAAATTATGAAAAAAGTGAAGCCTCCGTGGGACCTTGGTCAAGAATTTGACCCAGAAACTAAAACTTACAAGACAAAAATTGGTTTCAAGCACAAAACAAAAGTTACGAAAGCCTTAAAAGCCTCAAAAATAAAGTGGTATAAATGAGCATCCTACGATGGTTGGATGATTTTTTTAGCAGGGACGAGAAAGAAAAAATAAAAGAGCTGGAGAGCAGCCTCAAGGAAGCCAACGATGAGATAGACCACCTGAACTTCAAAATTGTTGAGTTGGAAAACCAGATGAAGAAGCTTGAAGATGAAAAAAATG
>Ga0190332_1000005_pt1 | contig 43679 bp, 56 predicted proteins | sample 48720456_MG_FD_161679 | JGI IMG/M metagenome (GOLD analysis project Ga0190332, IMG submission 161679) | Hydrothermal vent sediment bacterial communities from Southern Trench, Guaymas Basin, Mexico - 4872-04-5-6_MG | ecosystem: Environmental > Aquatic > Marine > Hydrothermal vents > Sediment ... | reverse complement strand
CGTAAAAATCGCCATTTACGCGGCGAAATTATGCATTGAAAATTATAAAAATAAATATCCGGCGGACAAACGCCCGGAAGAGGCAATCGCGGCCGCTGAAAGGTGGCTGGAAAATCCATCGGTAGAAAACGCCCGCGCTGCCGCCGTCGCCGCCAAAGCTGCCGATGCCGCTGCCACCGCCGCTGCCACCGCCGCTGCCACCGCCGATGCCACCGCCGCCGCCCATGCCGCCCGCGCTGCCGACGCCGATGTTACCCATGCCTCCTACGCCGCTGCCGCTGCCGCCCGTGTTGCCGCTGTCTATGCCGCCTGTGCTGATAATACAACACAGGCAAAAATAGCAAATTATATTCGGCAATTGATTCCGAAAATATCAATACAGCAAAACCTTTGCTTGAGGAATAAGAATGATACTTGACAAACATCAATTTATAATTCACAGGCAAGGGACAAAATGCTAAAAGGCGTGTATATCCGGACGGTCGCCGTCGGCCATGCATTAACCCCTTGCCAATAACTTAACAAAGGGGGAATTTATGGGCACATGCAGAGATGCGTCAACGATGCAACAGCAATCACTATTTGAAACGGAAATAGAACTTCCATTCATTTGGTACACATCAACAGAACGTAAGGGACAGGGGTTTTCGTCTCCTATGTCACAAATGAGACAAAAAAAATATTGTCGCGTATCTTTTGACAACGTTTCATTTAATGTATTTGTTGATGATATTAAAAAATTGCATGCTATTCTTATTTATGGTTTTAACAATGGCATTTCGTTCGCAGAAATGTTTCATAGTTCGAAGAATTTCGCAGACATTTTTTTCACGGTGATTTACATTCAAACAGGTTACAAATAGTTGCACCAGCGCAATATAAAACAAGAATGAAAAACGCTATGGCATCAATGGCTGCAACGGAGGCCGAAATACGGAGAGGGTGGTTTGATCATAATAACAAAAATTGGAGAGTAAAAACACTATTGACAGATAACAATAAGCGAAAAGCGGCATTGCAATATATAAAACGCATGAAACTGACAAAATAAATAAAATTTAAAATGAACTCTAAATGAATTTTGGGGTAATCAAAACCAATTTTAATGGAGAACAAAAATGACACTCGATAAAAAAACAATCGAAAAAATATGTATTATAATACATGATGAATTAAAAATATTGACAGTATTGGAGTCGGGGGTTATTAATAGACTGATTGATAATTTAAAAATCAGGCTCAAAAAAAACTTGGTAATTACTGAAGACAAAAAAATGATAAAAAAATGATGAATCATAATTTACGCCCTTATCAATTAGAAGCTGAAAATAATATCAGAAAAGCCTTCCGATCAGGAGCGCGTGCACCTCTCTTAGTTATGCCAACTGGATCGGGGAAAACCCATGTATTTACAAGCATTGCAACACAAGCCGAACAGAAAGGAAAACGTTCGTTGATAATTGTGCATCGTTCATTTCTATGGAGACAGGTATCCAACAAACTCACAGATATAGGCGCGAATCATGGTATAATTGCACCTGGGCATACACGCACAGCCGATAAAATACAGGTGGCATCAATAGACACATTAATCAGACGACTTGACAAGACTACAAAACCTGACATTATAATATATGATGAAGCACACCATGTTGTCAGGAACAATAAATGGGGTAAAGTGTCGGAATACTGGCCGGATGTGCCAATACTCGGTGTTACTGCTACCCCATGCCGAACAAGCGGCCAGGGGTTAGGTGTTTCATCCGGGGGATTTTTTGACAGTATTATAATAGGGGCACAAATATTAGATTTGACACCAGAGTATATAACACCGTATAAATTATATGCTCCCGATATTGGTGTTGACCTTAAAGGTATACGTAAAGTGGCTGGTGATTGGGAACGTGGTGAACTAAACAGGAGAGTTGACAAAAGGAAAATATATGGTTCGGTTCCCGGACATTACAAACGGATATGTTATGGTATACCTGCAATTGCCTTTTGCGTATCCATTAAACACGCTGAACATGTCGCGAATGAATTTAAATCAGCCGGGATACCCGCCGATCATGTATCTGGTAAAACTCCAGAACGACGAAGGGCGTGGCTGTTTGAGGCATTGGCAAAAGGGAAAATAATGGTATTGGCTAGTTGCGACCTGGTTTCTGAAGGATTTGACGTTCCGGTATGCGGTTGTGCTATAAATTTAAGACCTACACAATCATTGACACTTTGCCTGCAACAGTGGGGAAGAGCGGCGCGGCCATATCCTGGGAAAAAATATGCCTATATACTTGACCATGTGGGAAACTATACACGACATGGTATGCCTGACGCTGTAAGATATTGGAGTCTTGAAGGGGCTAAGGGCACCAGGGAATCATCAAAGGGCGATGGACAACTTGTAATACGAACATGCCCGGTATGTTTTAACGTACATGCGTTTGCCCAGAAATGTCCTGAGTGCGGTTATATATATAAAAACGGTCAAGAGCTTCCTAGTGTAGATGATAAAATCCAGTTAAAAGAGATCGAAACCGCACGACAGAATTTAAAAAGAATTGACATGCGATATGAACGACGACAGTGTAAAACACTCGCAGATTTAGAAAAATTTGCGGAGCGTCATGGTTATAAAAAGAGGTGGGCTATTTACGTGTGGAACGCTAGACAGAAAAAGAAAAAACAGTGTGCAAATAAACAGGCTGAATTATCATTATGACCCAAAATATATTTCCAATAATTCTTGTTATAATTGACTTTTGCGCATGTGCACAATATCTATTACAGCAAAATTATCCTAAATCATTGTATTGGTTTTCCGCAGGATTAATTACATTTTCAACTATTCTTATGAAATGATGAGGGGAGTAGCATTATATGAGAACGTTTAGAACTCACAAAAATATCAGAACACAGACATTAATTGAAGCCAATAAATTCCCGTCTGTAAAATTATGGCCTAATCCAATCGGCCTTGCCACAATGGGGAAACAGGTGGCGAAAATATCCGGCAAATCGACTGTAAAACTAAATCTCGATCCAAGAAAAACGTATACTGTTATAGAAAATCCCCGTATTGTAAAATATGGCCTGGCGAAGGGCACATCAGATACAATAGGATTTAAGGTTGAGACAATTTCAGGCATAAAAATTCCCCGATTCCTCGCAATTGAGATCAAAACACAGCGAGATAAACCCCGGAAAATCCAGCAAAAATTTCTTGAAATGGTACAAAAAAACGGTGGAATCGCAGGCGTAGTAAGAGAACCTGCCGATCTGCTCAGCGTCCTACAACAGTCATTACTATCTGCCGATAAGTGCAAAAAATTATAAAAAAGTGCAAAAAAGTGTTGACAATCGTTGGAAATTGTTGTATATTAATGATAGAGAAAAAAAAATAAAAACCACAACCACAACCGGAGGAGGTTAAAAATGGTGGAATTTAAAAAATATCTCAAAGAAATAGACGCCTGCAAAGAGGCTGTTGAGTGGGTTGGGGACCGAACCCTCCAACAGGCATGGGATGAATGTGAACGGCCTGATTGGATGCTGTGGTTATACAGGCGCAATAACCCGAACAAAATAAAATGCGTAAAAATCGCCACTTACGCGGCGAAATTATGCATTGAAAATTATAAAAATAAATATCCGGAGGATAAACGCCCGGAAGAGGCAATCGCAGCCGCTGAAAGGTGGCTGGAAAATCCATCGGTAGACAACGCACGCGCTGCTGCCGCCGCCGCCAAAGCTGCTACCGCCGCTGCCGATGCTGCCGCCAAAGCTGCTACCGCCGATGCCGATGCCGCTGTTTATGCCGCGGAGGCCGCCGCTGCCACCACCGCCGATGCTGCCGCCCGTGCTGCTTCCTGCGCCGCCCGTGATGCCGCTACCGCGGCCGCTGCCTATAATGCCGCTGTCGACGCTTATAATACAATACAGACAAAAATAGCAGATCACATCCGGTTATTGATACCAACCGTATCAATAACCGATAAAGGGGATGCAAGTCGAAAAACAATTTGTCTTACTGAGTATGTCGGGAATCGTCCCGATTGGTATGATGGTTACGCGTCGTCGTGGGGTATCCTCACGGCATGCGGCGCTGATGATGAGGGGACGCCCCTCAACGAGGAAATTTGGCGAGGCGATGAACCTATTGACTGGGAAATCGTATTGTACAACCTAGATGGATTTCCTTGGTCTGAGATGGAGGACGACTATATCAATGTCGTTGAGCACTACGAATATTGGGGAGAAGTCCCGGTGCTCATAAAAGTTGACAAACAGAAAAGAATCGTCACCGTTTCGACGCCGTACAGCGTTGAAGCGGAATATCGTGTAGAATTGGAGGATTAATCCTCCTCCACCAGCCCGGTCGGTTACCGGGCAAACAGGAACGGCTCCCAGCCGGTACCGGACTGTGCCGGTGGCGAGGGGGCAAAAAAAAACAATTAACGGAGGAGGTTAATGATGTATATCGACATTCCAGCAATCAGAGAAACAGAGAGGCGTCTGGAGTCTCTCCAGACGTCGACCTGCATTACCATATCATACGGTAATGCCGGTATAACATATTATGGGATCAATAAAAACATCTCCAGCAGAGGATGCAAGAGGTTTTCTACATCCTCTGAATCGGATGCAGAGAAATGGATCGACGAAAATGATGGTGTTGTCGTCAGCAATAGCAACAACACCATCATTATTTTTGGCCAAGAGCCTGACTTATCAGGCTCTCCTTTTTCAAGATGTCATACTGTTCCTGTACGGTATGACATTGTAAGGACGATTTTTAACAGGTGCGAGGGATTGCGCCTATTCATAGATTTACCTCAATATTGTGAAATGGTATATATCCTCGTTCCGTCGTATTTCGACGGATACGAAAACGGCGAACCCGTTTTCGTGGAGGTGGAATTTTAGGGATTGAGCCCCGAAATACTCCTTGTTACACGAAGGCCAGGGGTTTCATGTCTCTGAAGCCGGAAATGATATACGCGGTATGGTGAGCGTATTGAAACGTGTCGGGGTCTGAGTCCGCGGCGGGCAACCGAACTGTTGATGCCGGAACCTGGGAGAGCCGCAAGGTGAGTTACAGCGAAGAGCCGGATGTGGGAAAATCACAAGTCCGGTTCTGTGAGGAACATTGAAATTCCTCACATGGTTGAATAGTGTGACACTCTCCATATCGAAAGAGGAGAGAAACAGGGAATACAAAGTATACCTAAAGGAGGAAACTATATATGTCTACTCGACAATCTGAAACAAAAAAAATGTGTGCTCATTATAAATGAGCAACACAGATTATTCCCGGAACAGGAATTTTTGCTCCGGGAATATGAAATTGAAGAGGTCAAAGTTCCGGTCGACGGCTGGGATCTGAATAAAATAAAAGAAGTTGCCAATTCTCCTATTGGTAAATTGGTAATTTTTGCTTCACCAGTTCCGGCTCTTATGGCGCTGTTGCAGACGGCGCCGGATACGACCGGTACGCATCGGATGCCGTTCCGGGTGTTCCATAACTCCCGCCGGGAAAAACGGGAGTTACCGAACGGAAAAATAATCCAGACTGTCTCTGCGACAGGCTGGGAATTGGTGTGAAATATTGTCTATAAAATCATCTATAGAATGGTGGGTAATTGTCGGAGGAGAATCCGGCCACGGCGCAAGACCGATAAAAGAAGAATGGGTTCTGGAAATAAAGGAGCAAATATATGGAATTTAAAAAATACCTCAAAAAAATAGCCGCATGCGACGAGGCTATTGAGTGGGTTGGAGACCGAACCCTCCAACAGGCGTGGGATGAGTGCAACCGGCCTGATTGGATGCTGTGGCTGTACAAGCGAAACAACCCGAACAAAAAAACATGCGTAAAAATCGCCATTTACGCGGCGAAATTATGCATTGAAAATTATAAAAATAAATATCCGGCGGACAAACGCCCGGAAGAGGCAATCGCGGCCGCTGAGAAATGGCTGGAAAATCCATCGGAAGACAACGCACGCGCTGCCGATGCCGCCGCTTATGCCGCGGAGACCGCTGCCGCCACTTCCGTCGATGTTACCCGTGCCGCCCGTGTTGCCGCCGACGCTGCCATCGCCGCCGCCTACGCCGCCACCGCTGCCGCCGACGCCTATGCCGCTGATGTCGCCGCCGCCGACGCTGCCATCGCCGCCGCCTACGCCGCCCGCTCCGCCTACTATGCCGCCTGTGCTTATAATACAACACAGGCAAAAATAGCAAATTACATCCGACAATTAATACCAACCATATCAATACCCGAACAGACGATATTGGTAACGAGGGAGCAAAAAAACAATTAACGGAGGAGGTTAAAAATGGTGGAATTAAAAAAATATCTCAAAAAAAGCGATGCATGTGCAGAGGCGCTCAGGTGGGTTGGAGACCGGACCCTCCAACAGGCATGGGATGAATGTGAACGGCCTGATTGGATGCTGTGGCTGTACAAGCGCAATAACCCGAACAAAAAAACATGCGTAAAAATCGCCACTTACGCGGCGAAATTATGCATTGAAAATTATAAAAATAAATACCCGGCGGACAAATGTCCGGAAGAGGCAATCGCAGCCGCTGAAAAATGGCTGGAAAATCCATCGGTAGACAACGCACGCGCTGCTGCCGCCGCCGCCGATGCCGCTACCGCTGCCGCTGCCGCTGCCGATGCCGATGCCGATGCCGCTGCCGATGCCGATGCCGCTGCCGATGCTGCTGCCGCCGCTGCCGATGCCGCTGCCGATGCCGCCCGCGCCGCCGCCGTCGATGTTACCCATGCCGCCTATGCCGCTTCCTGCGCCGCCCATGCCGCCTGTGCTGATAATACAACACGGAGAAAAATGGCAAATTATATCCGACAATTAATACCAACCATATCAATAACCGATAATCGACAAACAATTCGTCTTGCTGATTATGTCGGGAATCGTCCCAATTGGTATGATGGTTACGCGTCGTCGTGGGGTATCCTCACGGCATGCGGCGCTGATGATGAGGGGACGCCCCTCAACGAGGAAATTTGGTGGGGCGATGAACCGATCGACTGGGAAATCGTCTTGCACAACCTCGATGGTTTCCCTTGGTCTGAGCTGGAGGACGACCACATTAATGTCATTAAACACAACGAGTGTTGGGGAGAAGTCCCGGTGCTCATAAAAGTTGACAAACAAAAAAGAATCGTCACCGTTTCGACGCCGTACGGTATCGAAGCAGAATATTATTTGGAGGAATGGAAATAGTCATGGCAAAAGTAAAAATCGGCAATACATTTTTAGAAGCGCGGCGCGAATGCACGCTTGAAGCGTGGCGCAAATCGTACCGCAGAGAGGTCGGGGAGCGTATGTTAACGAAAGACATTTTCTCACGTGTTCGTGCGCGTACCGGCGATCATGTTCTGATTACAACGCGCGGGGAATGGGGCAGGTCTGATATATTCGCGCGTTGTAAATTTTGTGGCGGGTTAACAATTTACGGCGTGTGTCAAACCCCTGAATGTGGTTCGGCATGTATATGTTGTCGTTGTGGTAGGATTCTGCAACCGGACGGATATACATGGAAGCGCATGGTTGTACAATCCCAAAATTTCACACATACATATTGCGACGTGTGCGCAGAAGAAGAATTTCCGCACCTGTATAATTGCAAATCTATGCTCGGAGTTAGATACTATGGAAACAATTAGAATATCTATGTTGCCGAACGTGCAGGACTGCTGTCGTCGTGCGTGTGTAAATCAGTTCCACAATATTATTATTGATGCAGGGTACAGTCTAAACGATAGGCGCGTTGGGATATATACGGCTGTAGGTAATGGTACACATGCAGCAATTAGAAACCTGTTGTCATATAAAATTGTCACTGGTCAAACGAATAAAGAAAAAGACAATGTAGATGCAGGTATTGCAGAATATGACAAATCGGTAAAAGAAGCCGATGAACCGCTTATATACGACAAAATAACACCAACACACGATGCAGCATATAAACAGATTGTGCGTTTTGTAAAAATTTTCCGCCGCGACGTGGAACCGCACTTAAAATTTCCGGAGACTGCGACTGATGATAAATGCATAGAGCGAGACGTTGAACGCAAGGTCAAGGGTTATACAGTGCGAGGACACATTGACATCACGACATTCAAAACCATATTCGACACTAAAACTGGAGCACGAATACGGCCATATCACACACAACTAGGTGGTTATGGTAATCTGGCAATATCCGACGGCGATCCCAAGCCGGAGCATTTGGCTATCATACATATACCACGGGTGTCACTTGACAAATCGTATCCAGGCACTAAATTTATTAAATATGACGTAGATTTCTGTCTTAAAGAATCTTGGTATGTTATAAATCAGTTAATACGCGATGTTGAAGATTTTAAAATTAAAGGGGATCCGGCCTGTTTCAAGGCAAACCCTCAATCAACATTGTGTAGCGATAAATATTGCCGCGCTTATGGCACGGACTTTTGCAAATATTTCCAACGATAAAGGAGCTTTATTATGTCACAAAAAAAAACCGAGAACAGAAAAAATGCCACAATCGAATCAAAAGAGCATATACTGCAAACCATTTTTGACAAAATGGAAATGACGTATAGTATTCCCAAAGCTCATATACCAAATATTTTGCGGAATACCTCTTTTAAAATGGACAAAGGAAACGCTGTAAATGATGCGGAAATGGCCTCTCTCTTGTCAGTAGCGGAAAAGTATAAGCTGAATCCATTTACCGGTGAAATCACGGCATTTCGTAACAAAAAGGGTGTTGTCATGCCGGTAGTAACGATTGACGGCTGGCTAAAGATAATGAATAGTCACGATCAACATGACGGTTTCACTTTTAATTATCCAGAGGAAACAACTGAGAACGGGGACAAAGTACCCCATATGATAACGTTTCAAAAAGGGAAAAAGTGTTACCCCTGGCTTGAAATAGTTATATATCGGAAAGATCGTAAATACCCCATTGTAATACGTGAACATCTTGATGAATGTTATAATGGGAATAAAAGTTATCCGTCCCCGTGGGATACACATACCAAGCGCATGTTACGCCACAAGACAATTATACAAGGCATACGTGTTGCATACGGTGTGAGCGGTGTTTATGATCCAGACGAAGCAGAACGTGTCAACCAGGCAATTGAAGAGGAAGGAAAAATTAGTGAAGAAATGGAAAAGCCTGAAGATGCAAAAGACATTGTAAGCGACGAACCTACACCAATAGAGGAACAGCCAGCAGAAAACGATGATACAATACCAGAAGTAAACGAATCTTCATTGATAGATGATGAACAGACAAATATATTCGTCCAAGAGTCAGAGGTGGAAGAAGATTCTGATACTGATGATGATTTTGACATATTTTAAAAAAAAAGGAGAAAACGACATGAAATTCAGAATTAGAAATTACCGTGCAATTTCAACCGCGGATATAGAGCTGTCAAAAATAACAATGATTGCCGGTAAAAACGCGGCAGGCAAAACATCATTGATAGATGCGATACGATCTGTTTTGGCATGTAATCCAAACCCATTTTCAGATGTTACAAAAAAAGAAATGTCGATGCTGGTTCATTCCGGCACACCATCTGGATATGTCGAGGTAATTGACGGGGAAAATAAGGGCAGAATAGATTACCCGAAAGCAGAATATTCGGCAGTGGGAACACCCCCTGCGCTGTCAACTATATCATCAGGCATAGATTCCCTTGTCGATTACAAAACCAATGATCGTATCAATTTTGTTGTTGACATGATGCAAGCCTTACCAACCAAGGCGGAATTGGAAAAAGAACTGGCCGATAATAACATCATTCCTTCAGGCGATAATTCAAAATATTTCGTAAAAATATGGGAGGAAATAACGCTGAACGGATGGAACAATGCCTACAAAAAAGCGAAAGAAATGGGAGTGAAGCTCAAAGCAAAATGGGAATATATTACCGGTCAAAAAAAATGGGGTATACGTGTTGGTGAACAATACCAACCAGCCGCTTGGAGTCCGGAGCTTGAAAAAATCCCTGAAGAAAAATTAATTGAGGAATTAAATGAAGCGAAAGAATGGTATGAAGCCGCCGCAAAAGATGTTGCAATATCAGCCTTTGAGGTCGAAAGGCTGACTGCCATATGTAATAATACTGCCGATGTCAAGAAAAAATATGATAATATTGTAAAGCAACAGAATGTTGTTGACAAGGAATTAGCAAGTAAAAAGGCTGCTCTCCGTATGATGGAAGGCACTAGGGAAATACGCAATCTGGTGTGTCCATCTTGCAATGAGAAATTAACATTGACAAATGGCGAATTGAAAAAGATACCAGAGGAGAAATACAAAAAAGCCCAAAAGGGCAAAGAGGAAATTGAACAATTGAAAAAAAATATTGAATCGTTGCAGGCGCAAAATAACAGGCTGTTAAAATCATTCGGGGAAGAAAAGGCCGCCTTAAAAGTATGCGAAGAGTCAAAGAAAAAATTGTCTGCTATTGAAAAAAACAAAACAAGAGCTAATGATGCGGATATAGAAAAAGCAAAAAGTAAATTGACTCTAGCCCAGGAGAGATATGACGCATACAAACTATACAAAGAAGCTCAATCTGTGCATAATAACATAGTCAGAAATCAAAAACTGTGTAATATCCTTTCCCCGGATGGTATACGCAATAAAAAATTGACAAAAGCATATGCAACGATTAACAACTCAATGAAAATGATAACCGATCAAGCAGGGTGGAAACCTGTTGAAATTAATAATAATTGTCAGATATTATCCGGGGGGGTCCCATACGGCCGGTTAATCGCAAAATCTGAACGATACCGTACACGGATATTATTACAGCTAATGGTGGCAACCAAACTAAAATCGCGGCTTGTAATCATTGACGATACAGATGAACTCACACCGAGCGTAAGAAATGATTTGATTAAAATACTAATTAAATCAGACTTGAATGCGATTATTGTATCTGCAATGGACAAAAAAACAGATATGCCCGACCTGTCAAAATTTTCAGGTCTGGCATATTGGATTGAAGGAGGTACTATATCATGAGTCAAGAACAAAAATATATAACACCGAAACAATTGGCTAAGAGATGGAGCATATCACCGAATACCCTGCGAAACTGGCGACTATCTGGAAAAGGCCCCAAATATGTTAGATTCGGGAAATCATCAAAAAACTCTGTGAGATATCCTATTTCGGAAGTCGAAAAATACGAAGGGTCGCTACAAAACGAATAAGGCATAGACTCCGTGTCTGATAGCCCAAGCCCGGCAAATTTACCACTTAAAAAAAATATGGGGTACTTTATATGTACCCCATTATTTTACCGTTTCAGTTCTCGATCCCATAGTGTTTTTTTCCAGATGGATACCGATCTGGTGTATGTATACGCTATCAGCGTATTCGGTTCCCCCGGTTGCGGCAATGCGCCTTACTCTTGGAATTACCATAGCGCCGATTTTATAGGTTGACAAATTAACACTTCCAACGTCAAAATAAAAATGTGTTAATGCTGCCGTTCCGTCAGGTATTGTGCATTCGGTGGTATATGATGTTTCCGTAAACGTTTCATCGGTATCCGCCATTGCTAACCATATTGTAAACTTGACATACCTGTTTGCACCTGTATTCTGAGCGCTCTTAATACTGAAATGCACATGTAAATGCCCTGTTGTAGTCTCTTTCCAATAATGCGGAATTTCATTTGCCTCACAATCTATGTAATCATTAACGCCGAAAGCGTAGGCTCCTGTATTTGCAGTTAAATTCTCCCATGTGGGTGCGTCTGACGCCGGAACTTTACCGGTGTGAATTGTGAATTGTAAATCTTCATAAACAGAATTTTGCAATTCAATGGTTTTATTTGCTCCGCACGTAATTTTCAAATCTGACGCTGCGCGACAAGCTGTGTTAATATTCCCGTCTGTACCGTCATAATTAATTTTCATATCATTTAAAAGGCCAAATAGAACGCTCTTGTTGTCATTCTTAATCATTAAATTTCCATCTTTGTCTATAATTACAAGTGGTGTCCATCCTACACCATTTGTAGAAAATTCCAGTCGGTTTTTAATGTGATTGTACCATATCAACCCTGCATACTGCCCGCTACCTGATGTTGAATCCGCAAAACTTATGGTTCCGTATGCTGAAGTTCCGCTACAAATAGTCATACCGTGAGAATTGCCTGTTCCGGTTGTGCCAACGACCAAGTTACGGAATGCGGAATAAAATGCATCCGGGTTTGTGGTTATTATACCTACATTGCCGCCAAAATAACTTTTGGCGCTTGATTTTTGATAAAACGAGCCGTCTATTTCGAGTCTTTTGTTTGTGTTGTCCCAGAAGAGATTGGCATTATCCTCTGAAACCAGCCCGCCGGCACCGGCAAATAAAACGCTGCCGCTTGTTAATGCTGATAACGTTAATGTGCCTGCTGTTGACAAATTTTCGTCCCCAAACGTAATTGCTCCGGTTGAATCTATAATGCTGCCGGATGCTATTGTCATAGTATCCATTGTGATAGAAGTACCGCCAGCACCTATAAGATCGCCGTTTAAATTCAATCCCGCGAATGTTGGTGTAGCGGATGTGTGGATGTCTTGTGCAGTGTCAATTAAATTAGAATACAATCTAAAATTTACTGATACATTACAAGGTTCGTAAATCTTCTGTTCTGTCCCGGCATGCCCTTCGTAATCACATCGTTTTATTAACAATCGTCCGTCGGTTGCGCAATCACTCGCTTGGAATATAATTGTTCTATTGGTCAATTCAGATAGTGCGTTAAAATAATTTCTATTTAATACAATTCCAGGTTTACCCATATTAGCTCTCCACAGAAGGACATCCCAATTCGTAAACATCTATATTCATTAACCCATTGGAATTATGCATAATTTCATCAGCATATAAGGTTTCATTAAGATGTATTTTGTCGTGTTCATCTACAGTATAATCAACATTATAAGTCAATTTTCCAGTCATTAATTGACCAGTTCCCCAATGTACAATTGACTTACTATCGTCTTGAAATTTATATGATAACGGATTCGACACTGCGCTAAATGCGGGAAAGGTTAAGTTTTCGAGACATGGAGGTGTTGTAATTTCTGGCGAATTTCTATTTCTCGAACCTGTAATATAATCATCTATTGTAAAGGAATCATCTGCATATATTTCTCGCATCTGGAGTAATGAAAATTCAACAATATTTTCATCTATTTTATTTACATTTTTGTTTATAATCCTATATGGCATACTTGCATTATATTCATCGCTGTCAATTATAATTACATCGCCTACCTGTAAATATATAAATGACAAATTAGTTTTCAAATAACCATTTGCAAACGGATAGCTTTCTTTTTTCATTATTTGGTGCAGCCTGTAGGCCACAGCCGGAGGGTACGAAAAACCAGTTAAATCTACTACCTTTTCACGTTTTCCACCTGTAAATGATATATTCGCTTCATTTTTTGCGGTCATTGTTCTTGTTTCGTTGTTATCATATAAAACATAGCCTACGCTGTCTACGTGATAAGTTGGTTTATAATTGGCGGTAAATGAGTTGTATGTTTCATCCCATGATTTTCTTCTTATTGTCAATTCAATTATATCTTTATCGTAAATTGTTGCCTTGGGATTATTAATATCAGATTCTTGTAATATTGCAATTTCATATTTGTCATCTATATTTTTAATTAAATAACAATCAGTCCATTCTTGGATTTTATTTATTATATCTCTTACGCTTGTTTGTGTATTAATCGCAAAATTTAATGCCATTTTCTTTTCGTAAAAGTAATTTGCAGCAATAATAAAATTGGATTTATTTATTGCGCTTGAATCCAATCCTAATCCATATTGTTTATTAGTCAACAAATCATATATTATACCCGCAGGATTGTTCCCGATATAAGCCGCATACCAGTATCCTTCTTCCTTTACTTTTATATTGTCATACGGCAATCCGGTATCAAGTATTTTTTTTACTTTAAATTTATAATTCGGTATATTTATTCTGCCAACATCCAAATCTATATTATACATAAAAACATGAGCAATCCCCTTTAATTTAGTAGCAAACAATGTATATACATCTCTAATCGGTGGTATGTTTAGAATATCGTGACCTGTCGGTGATGTTAATGGCAGCTTATAATTTTCACCGTCGCCGCCAGACTGATAATAATGTAATGGGTGCATATCTGAGAATTCAATTTGTGGCGACTGACCATAATTATCCAAATGATTTTCTATTGGCCTTTCATCGTCTAATATCCAATGCTGTACTTCATCATAAATACCTACATGGCTTAATTTCTCGATAATATCCCACCAATCCCAACCAAACAATTTATATTTATACAATTCCCCAGTATATTTTGCAACCGGAACCAGCTTTCCCATGCCTAATACCAGCCATAGACATATTTTGTAATAATCACCTTCGCCGCTATTTTGTTTGTCGGCGTACCATGATATAATATTTCCAGCAACACAATTGTACCCATATAGTAAAGGAACAACTTTACCTTCTGACAATTCTGTCACTTCCATTTCGCTTATTGTCTGCTGTTCTGCGTCCGGCAGACTGGCAATTGCATCTTGGGCTTTAGACGCATATACCGCGGCAACAACCGCACCGGCAGCTACAAGAACTAATGCTATTATAGACAAAGGATCGACACCCATTTAAACCCTCACAATTCTAAAATTATTTGTTATTCTATTTTTATATTCATTTGACAAGGGGACTATACAAACCCCTCTGCCATTTATTGAATGTGTAATTAAATTATTTCCTAGATATAATGCCACATGATTAGATACTTTTGAACGTATAGAAAATATTATAATATCACCTTTTGTTAAATTATTTTTATTTACATTTACAAGTCTATATCCTTTTTTTATATTTTCATTTATTGAACCTGTGATATGATTTAATATCACTTCTGTTTCTGTAAATTTATGCCAAAATCTAGGGTAATATTTATATGCTATATTTTTTAAAATTCCGATTTCTTTTAAACATGCTGCAATGAATAGAGCACAATCTGCCCCTCGCTTTTTGTCCATTTTGAAATGAGCATAGGGTGTTCCTAACCAATCTAATAATACCGTTAATAATCGGTACCATATCATCTTATCATAAAATATCGACATCATACAACACCCCAATTTACAGGATTAGGCGGTTTGGGAACAAAATACATTCCAACGAAATTATCTATATTACCATGAACATTATGACACGTTTCAGGCGTTTTGTCACATCCCGCAAATAAATTAACAGTATCTCCGGTATTAATATTTCTATATGGAAAATGTAAATAAATTTCATTGCCCGTTTGTTTTGTTATCAATCTAGGTTCACTATTATATTGACACTCTCCCAATGTATAAAAATTGTCTGGTAGAATTGACGATGTAACTAATGTGAGATGTGCGTTGTCATTTGGGTCAACAATAATTTCATATGGGTCTGCTATTTTATGAGCTTGACAAACGTCACCATACAAAACATTATTGCAATATGACTGTATATATACACCCGGCACTTTTGCATTCAATTCGTTCATTGAAGATAAGCATTCGGCAGTTGCAGTATGTTTACTTATTGAAATAGCATTTATTTTGCCATTAAATACTAATGCAAATTCAGTGTAATCGTCCATATAATATCGTCTTATTCTTACTGTTGTAGGGTATACGGGAAAGGAAGCAACAAATTGATAAAATGCTGTCGTAATAGGTGCTGTAATATTCACTTTTACAGTGCCGTCTTCAAGGTTTTTGTCGAATGTACTTCTCTGTATTGGTACCGCTTGATACGTATTTCCATCTATTGTAACATCTTCGCTGTAAGAAGTATAGTAATAATCATTTAATGAATTGTGAAAATAATACGTTTCAAGAAAATCACACATTTGTTCTCGCGAATCTTTTTCTTGAATGCTCATTATGATTCTTCCTCCAATTCATATTCATTCGGAAGTTCTTTGTATTTGATTGACAAATCGCTTATTTTATTATTCGAAAAATCCAGATTCAATTCATCATCTGCAAATCTGACTAATAATAATCTGCCAAAAAACAAAATATCATCCTGATTAATATTTTTATTCATTGGTGTTTGCAATATAATGTTTTCATAATTATAATTTTCTACTACGGCCACTACTTTACGTGATATATAATCACCTGTTTCCAGTAAGATAAAAATTCTTTCATACCCTTGGTCTATTTTATTGTACCCGCAATGTTGTATCGTAATAACAGAATCATCTATAGAAACATTTTGAGCAAGCCTAAAACTATTTTTCCACCAGGGTAACCAGAATCTTTTCAGCATTCCTTGTTGGTTAATAAAAAAATTTATAATATAATATTCATCATCTTTTGTCAAGTTACTATATCTATATGTTATTTCGTAACCAATGGAATTACTTAAATTATATATATCCATTTGAGTACCGGGGTAATTTATAAATTCACTATTAGTGTCAAATGTTGAAATAGGATTTTCAACCCAATTAGGCTTCCTGGTAAATACAGTTGTTGTCCTTGTCAAATCCTGCCAGTCATTAGCCATATCAGTACCCGAATGTATTTTGTTCTTTAAATGTCAATTCAATAGTTGTCATTGTATCTGTATTATCTATTCGTCTATGAGATTTTAAATACGCTTCAAATATAGGGTATATTACAGTACGCTCTCTGGGAAACTCACCTGTAATACAGTCTATTAAATTGATAGTATTGTCATTTTCCACATTGTCAATTAATAATATTTCAGCACCGATTAAATCGAGTTTGTCTATGATAATAACATATATTGTCATATTTTTTAAATTGTAATATCCGGCTATATTATTTACCTCAATAGAATTTAAGCCCGCGAGCGAACCGGTACCAACAGGTAAACAAGGTTCTGTGAATATCGGAATTGTCATTTTTTCTGCGTGGTGCTCAACAAGATAATTCCACACGTCCTCATAATTATTATTTCCTGTGTATGTGAATGTTTCTTCGCGTAATGGTATTCTTCTCAATGGTTTTCTCTGCTCATATTTTCTGCGTGTAATTGATATTGGGGTTTCAAAAGAATATGATAATTTAACTGGATAATTCCAATCCGGCATGAAATAAAATTCACCAATGGACGGGGCGACATCGCCCTCGTCCTTGTAGTGTGAATCACCATAATCAAAATTGCTTCCGTAAATTGCCATTATTATTTTGCCCTTTCGTCAACATCGTCAGTGACTTCCGGGTCAAGAATCTGAAATGCGCGATATACCAATAGCGGAGGATATAATTTTGATATCTGGCTTTTTAACATCACGATATCTTCTGTCCTGATATCAATGGCGCCTTTTCCCTCCAAGTAAATTTTTTCGGCAAGTTGAGCCCGATAAAATTTCTTTTCGGCAGACAAGTTTTTTTCATCAGGACTATTTGCCATTAGTGCATTAATGCAAATATTTTTCAGTTTAACATTTTGTCCAGTACCTTCGGTAATTACGCCACCATCTAAATCAACTTTGGCACCGCACCCTGGACAAATGTATACCTGTTTTTTTTCTTCAATGCACTTGCCGGTAATATCTCTTAGTTCTTCATTAAAGTTAACTCGCACAACTACCCCCTTCTTAATTTATATAGTTCCTGTGGTGTCATATTGATATATTTATCATATGACTTCTTGTATTTGTCAATTTCTATTAACCATTGTTTTGCTCTCTCTTTATGCGCTTTAGACACATTAGGGTTTTTCAATACCTTAATTAGTTTTTCTTCTGTCATGTTTTCATCCATAATCAATCCTTATTTTAAAAATTTATCTCTGAACTCTTCTCAAGATAATAATTCAGCTTTTCTATATTTGTTCATGTTTTATCAGGTCTTTCTTTTGCAAAATTTTCTATAGACATATTCAAGAGTTTGTCATATAACGATTCATAATATTCTAATTTGGCCTGATGATTTTTAATAGATGTTTTCAAGCTTTCAATATGTGACTTACATCTATTCATGTAATGTCTGAAAGATTCGACGACCTCATCGTATGTTTCCAAAATTTCTTTGCCTTTCATATATTATCCTTTCCTTAATTAACCTGGTGGTTGACCAAATGGTATATAATAAGTACTACTATTGACAAATATTTTTATCCAACCTTGCCAGCTACTTTGGACCCATGTTGCTTCATCAGCATCCTGAAACTGCACATCTTCAGTAGCATGATGATGAGTTATATACTGATTACCTCCATCTATGCTTATATTAGTTTTATTTACTGTAGTATCCAGATTTAGAGTTCGTATCTGTAATTTGTCTGAATATTGTCTTATCTCCATCATGCCAGGCAATATTGTGTCATAGTCTGCCATAATAATATGTGCGGCTGCTGTTGACAAACCATTTGACCATACCGAATCGCCTTCAATAATTAAATACGCTCGTTCATTGGTATCACTTTTTATATGCAAACCCAGCCCGGATAAATCGCCTGCTGCCGTGACAATATTATTTAGCGGTGCACTCGTGTTTATCCCTATATTTCCATCTCCTGTTATTGTTACTCTATTAGCGTCATTTGTATGAAATTCAATAGGCTCATTTCCTACCTGATTGATTATCAGTCCTGAATTCTGATCTGATAATAATACCCCCTTGTCTTGAAATCTATTAGGAATATATGTTGGTGGACAGGCAAAGATACCAATTCTATTATCACCATAAGAAACAGCATCAATTCCAGCGGTTGCCGAGACAGAATCAGTTGTATTAATTACTCTGATAAGAGTATGCGTGTTTTGATCTTTTACTATTTCTAATTCATTATCAGGAGAATCTGTTCCTATACCAATAAATCCATTTGCACCATTTACAAAAAAAGCATTGTCTTTCCCACTTGCACGTATTATAGTATTATAATTCCCCATATTATAATTAATGACAGTACCGATTACTCCCCCGTCAATCATTAATCTATTGACAGAAGTTGAACTCCAATCAACCTGATCCCCTTCTGCAACACCAAAACTTCTACCCATTATTTCCCAAGCACTTGCAATGCCCCTTATCATTCTGTGAAAAGAATTTACATTTTCTGATTCCCATCTGTTATCTGTATTATCATAATATACTCCGCTTGAAATATAAAACTGTTCACTATTAGATGATATTGCATGATTAGTTTGATTACTGGCCCCTAACATTTCAATTACGCATTTAAAATCAGTATCCCAATTTCCCGGTTGACAATTTATTCCTATAAATCCATGCTGATTTATTTGTAAAGTTAAATTATTAGTTGTTTCACTATATAATTTTGAATGATGGTGGCCGTGTGTTGTGGCCTTTGTGCCTGTTACAGTGTCTTCATACAGGGAGTCCAATGTATCTTTCCAGCATTGTTCTTCCCGTGCTCCCCAAGGCCGAGGTGTTGTTGCTGTGTTAATATCATGTCCTCTATAGTTCATATTCCCAGTCTCCTTTTTATTTTGTAAGCATTATTACTTATTATATTTAATATCATTTCTTCACCGGGTTTTTGTGACAAATATTGACCGAATATATTCGGGTCAACTATATTTGTTATTTGTAAATTAGCATCCTTACCGGGTGTGCCGGATTTCGCTACTCCGCCCTCTGCATATCGACCAAAGGAGGGTGACCTGGGGGCAAGGTTGCCGTAACCTGCAAACAATTCTTTAGGAATCGCGCGTCGCCTTATTGCCTCCATTACCCCCTTGCCATAGTAATTTACTGCATTCAAAGGTTCTACAAACTCTCCGCGAGTAAGCCGCGCTGGTACTTTGTCAATCCCAGAAGGCCCCTCAACCTCTCCTCCGAGTGCCATACCTTTCGGTGGGCCTGCTATTGTTTGGGCTAAAATATTGCCTATTTGTACACCCACCGACGCCGCAATTGTAGCAGCCAGAAACCCATATGGATCAACTGTATATGACTTAGTAATTGCCAGGGCACCATTCACCGCAGCCTCTGCCGCAGCCGCCGCCTGTGTCAAGTAAAAAAATGCTTCAACATGTTCGCCGCTGGCAGAATATAATCCGGAGAAAACATTTTTCATGTTTCCCGCCGCTTGTGTTGCGACTTCCAATCGCTGTTGTTGCATTCGCATCTCATAATCAACTAGTAATCTCGACTGTTCTTTTTGCCAGGTTATTTCAGCACGGTGTAAGTCACGCTCAACATTCAATGAATTTTTTATAATATTCTGTCTTTCATCTTCTTGACGCCGTTGAAGTTCTAACACCTGTTGCTGATATTCATTTGCACTTTCATATTTTGCCCTGTATTCAATATCGGATAATAACTTATTTACTTGTTCTTGACTAGAAGCAAGTTCACTGTTAGCTTCTGCCTCTTCACGTTTAAGATTTATTAATTCTCTTTCGTACTGTACTTCACGAACGAGAATATCTTCACGTATTTCACGTTGTTTTGTTTCATCATCTGTATTAGCATACAGGTTATTAAGTGCGTCTATCTCAGTATTATATACTGATTCTGCAAGCTGTCGCCGCGCGTTATAATATTGCTCAACACTTAATTCCCCGTCTTTATACGCATTATCCAACTCTTGAAAAGCAGTTTTAACCTGTTCATTAAACAATTTTAAAGAAATTGCAGCAGCCTTTGATCCTTCCTCTATTTTTTCAAATGGTGTCGCAGTTGGTGTCGTAGGTGCTGTCGCAGTTGGTGTTTCAGACGGTTTAATGCTTTTTAATGAGTCACTGTATTCTTTATAATAGCCAGTTGACATTTTGGCCATTTTTATTATAGCTTTGTTATACCTTTCAATTTTTTCATTAATAGCTGTAATTTCTTTACCTTCTGATTTTAATACGTCTCGCTCTTTTTCAAGTTCATCTCTACGAATTTTAAATATTTTTATTTGTTCTGCAAAATAATCAATGTAAGCCGCATTCTGTCGTTGTTCGTAATTTAACCTTTGCCATATAATAACATTATCATTTAATGCGTTTGTTAATTCCCTAATCAATGTAATCATTGCAGGTGAGAATGCTCTTGTTAGGGCAATACCCAAATAATTTATTGAATTTGATAACAATTTAATTTGATTTTCCGGTGACTGCATCATAATGCCATAAGCGGTTTGCATTGATCCTGCCGCGTCGTCCATTTCGCTGAGCACGCTTTCTAAATCCTCTAAATTATTTGTCAATGCAATAATAGCCTGACCAGCCCTAACATCTGGTATTATCTGCCTCAGCCCTTCAAGGTCAAGACCAAGCTTCTGTATCTGTCGTAAAGTAGGTATCCACCCTTTCCATTCAATACCCATTTTACGCATAGCCTCTTTTGCCTGCTCTGTTGGTGCGGTAAGGGCAAGAATACCAGAACGCAAAAACGTAGTTGCCTGGCGCGCATCAATACCCTGCTTAGTTAATACAGCAATTGACGCAGCGATATTTTTGAAATCTTCATCCGCCGCAGAAGCTACAGGTAATACCGTACCTACACTGGCAGCAAGCTGTTCGAATGTAATTACACCTTCTTTTACTGTTTGGAATAATATATCATAAATATTTCCAAGCTCCGACATGCTCTTGCCGTATGCATTTATAACAGATAACCCTGCATTAGCAGCTGTTTTCGTATTGGTGACACCGGCAATAGCCGCCTTGGACGATTGTTCTAATACGCGTGCGGCATCGGCAACACCAACTCCGGCGCTCACTATATCATATAGAGCATTCGCCAGTTCATCGGCAGACTGAGGTACTTTAGCAGTTAATTCCAAAATAGTATTTTCAAATTTTTTTAAACTACGTTCGCTAAGATTGGTAAGGGTATTAACCTCCAACATTTTCTGCCGAAATTGTATAAATGGCTGGGTTAATTTTTTTAGCGAATACACAACTGCTGTAATTCCACCAGCGTAAAGTAACCAGTTTTTCTTTAACGAAGCAAAAACGCTCTTATTCTGTTTTTGAAATTTATTTAATTCGTTGGTAACTAATCCGAAATCCTTTTTCAATTCGGATATTTCACCACGAAGAGATATAACTAAATCACCAATTTCACGATCCATTGCCATGACGAATTAACCTTTGGAAAAATGACTTTGCTTTTTTACCATCGTTTGATACTTTACTTCTCCGTTCCTTGCTTGTGCGTATGCGTTCCTTAAATTCGTAATCATCCATAAATCTTTTGAAATCTTTGTTGCTTGCATGATAGCTTAACCTGGTTGATGATGCTATTATCTTTTGTAAAATTTCCTGTTCTCTAACATAGTTACGTGATGCAATTTTTATAAACTCAGTTAATAATGGTAGCGGATACGTGGACACGATATCTTGGTACCGGTGTCCACGTGATATTAAAAATTCCGCTCCTTCAATCAGGCCCCCGTCATTTCCTTCATTATCTGCAATGCGGGGGCGAGTAAGTTTTTTAATGTTAATACATTTTGTTTGAAAATTGTAAGAGATAGTCTCACAGTTAGCGTAAGGTCAAGTCCCGAAACTTCATCTTCCGGCACACCTACGGTAATACCTATAATAGTTTTCAGTTGAGGAATAATCAAAGTTGCAGCCGACATAAATTTTTTTTCGGCAGACTCTAATGTTATTCCAGCCTCTTTAAACTTAATTGCCAAAGTGCTTAATACCGGTAACAGCTTTTCAAGCTTTTCAAGTGTCCACGGCCTTACTTCATATTTGTCAATATATTCTACCTCTACCAATTTTACTTTTTTCTTTGACATGTTTTACCCCTTCGTATATGTCAATTAATTATCTCTAACTTTCAGGTGCTACATCACCCTCGGTATCAATTACCATACCATATGGTGATGTAGGGTGATTTGCAGAATCATCGAGAACTTCAAAATTGATTTCAAACTGCGCCCACTCGTCGGAAATAAAATTGATGTCCCCATTCAGTGATAACTTTACACGCCACATTACCACTTCGAAATCAAACCCAAACGTAGCATTACCAACGAACCTGAGCAATCCTTCACACTCTGCATTAGTAGCAGGATATACAACAGGATAAGAGTGGGCTTGATACGTATAATCAACGTGCAGTGTCTGACCATCTGCGATACTACCTCCCACGACGATAAATATACGACCGATTGTGTAGTCTATCCGATAATCGGTATTTTCTACGTAGTGAGTAGTACCTGCGACATTAGTAACGCTGACTGTGCCTGTGGCAAGTTTACGGTGCGGTAGTTTTATCCATTTACCAGAGTGCGCGGTTATCGGCGCATTAATTTGGTTACCGTCATCCTGGGTAAGATATGATACATCATCTGAATATAAGGCAAGTGCAAGATTATCAATGTTAATTTCGTCTAAAGTGAACTTGCCATTTAACTCAGTTGATATTACCGCTGTTTTGTCCTTTTTCTTCACACCTTCCATCGAGCTAAAATGTTCCAATAGCTCGTTTTCAGGGGTAAGGGCGAAGCTGGGATCATTCCCAAGGTCAAGCTCACCGGTCAGATTCCCATCATCATCAAACCGGTCAAAATAGAGTTTTCCTTTCCCAACAAGATAATTATCGGTACTTGGTGCAGAATTAGACATAAACAACCTCCTATGGTTAGATTTAATTAATAGTTTTCTTTTGTAAATGGATTACCGTAAGTATATAAATAATCAATTTCATATTCTTGTATTACCGCTCCCAACTCATTGTCGGGAAAATTATATTCAGATACATTTTTGCGCAAATTTTCAATATACGGTTTTATTATAGTTCCTGTTAATATTTCAGTCATTATCGCTTTGTGGATTAATGCCTCAAAATATTTTGCCTGGAGATATAAATTTTCTTTCGAACCGGTAACGACAAAATATGTTTCCAATATGATCGCCGAAGTGTTATGCTCTAATCTATTACGAGACTCCCAACCGCGCGGTTCCTCGTAAATAGCGGTAAACGGGAATACTGCCGTTTCGCGGTCTACTGGCTGCATCGGCGATATCATTACCTGATTAATTTCTGGAATACTGCTTATCAGGATGTCAAAGCCATTAATAATATGTGTTATAATTGGTACACTTGCCATATTATACGATTCCTTTCAAACTTTTTTTTATCTTCGGCTTTACCCATTTTAATATTGGTTTCGGATGTATCCGTGCACGCACTTTTACTTTCTTTTTAAGAACGAATAATGGGACGATATTACCGAATGTCTTGCCAACATTTTTTCCCTTTTGTCGCTTTTGTTTACCAAAAATAATCAAATTGCCTCTTTTAGATTTAGCGATAAATGTATCACCAAAAACATTTTTATCCTTCGGCTTACCGCGTGGTACTCCCCTACCAGTCTTAGCAGCACTAAGAGGTATAGCCAACATTTTTGCGCTTTTGGGACGTATCGTAGTCACCTTTCCTTTTTTGCCTACATGTGTAGACGCATACTTGGCCCCAAATTTTACACCAGCACGATAACCAGTCGATATTTTTTTTACCCGTAATGGCTGCAATGAACTTGACAGCTTACCAGTACGTTTACGAAGCCTCGTTCTGGTTGTACCTCCAGTAAGATAATTGGCACGAATATGAGTTACTAATAGTCTACTATGCGTTCGTAAAACATGTATGACTCTTTCCTCAATGCGCTTAATTTCACGTTTTAAATTTTGTATAACTTCCTTTTTGCCTCTAATCGCCATACCCTTCCCCAAACACATCCTCAATTGTCAATGCCTTACCGTCATCATCCGGTATAATTATTTTGTTATTATCCCGCAATGTCTTTGCCACTTCCAATGTAACCATTTCAGTGCTTCCATCAAGATAGGTAACTACTATCATAATATATCCTATATAGTTATTTTATAATTACGGTCGAGTGCAGCCTTTACTTCAGGCAGCCACTCATTCATTTCCCATTTATTAACAGAGCCGTCCGGGAACACTTGTGAGCTTAACCCTGGGTCTTTTCTCCTGCGCCACTCGTAACACATCTGTTTTAATAATTTTCTCTCAAGTGCCGCAGGCATGTTACTTTGCCCGGTAATGGTTGACCTGTCTAAATATTCAACTGCCTCGTTAACGATGTATGTTATCAGACTGGTTAACTCAGTATCCTCAGTGTTATCAGTTTTCCCCAAATTTAAACTATTTTTCAACTTATCCAGTGTAATATTCGTTGCCATTATATATACTCCTTGATTATATTTACCAGCCTTAATGCGCGATGATAATAAGTGTGTTTACTTTTTACTTCATTATATCCATTAAGAGCAATATTGTTCAATAATTTTTCATTTCTCAACAGACTTCTTATTTTGTAAATACAATCAGTTATTGTATTATAATAAACGAGATGTTTATAGTCCTCAAACAATTCATTAACCTTATCGGTTTTGTTTGTCACAAGGCAAGTTCTACATCCCATCGTTTCAAAGGTCCGGTAATTGATGTCGTTTTTATAGTTACGGTTCCAATGTATTTTATAAGAATTAATTGCCGAAACCATTTTATTGCCAAGCACAAAAATATCTTGCTTGAAGTTAAAGTTCCTTGAAAGTGTCTGCAACCACTTCGCGCGATTAAGTTTACTACCACAAAAACCAACATCTATACTTTTGGCAATTGGTAAAGGTTTTATTAAATCATCCGGATAACAGTTAGGAAACCAGATTGACTTTATCGGTTTAAAATATTTCAGATAGCTTGAAGTTGAATTAAGCAAGATATTCACCTTCGCGTTTACTGCAAGCGCCTGATGTCTATTTAATGCACAATGCGAATCAATGCTCCAAAATATTTTCAATTTCTTACTTGCCGACAATGCATCAACCGGTAGCCAAGGTTTACGAGAATAATTTTCAAGAATAAATATTACATCACTCCAGGATTCCATTTTACGAAATGGGATATTATAATTCTTATGCCCGACCCCCCATGTCACTGCTTCGACTCCATCAATACGATTAAGCGCACGAGTCATACATAGGCATTCTCTATATTCTTTATTTTCAGTATGTCCACCGGCTGATTGTAATATTAATATTTTCATATGTATTTACTATTTTCCAAAACGTTTTTTGTAATTGTAAACAATAGTTTTAATGCCTTCAATTAAAATTAAAACAATGGAAATGACAATACCGACAACTACAAAACACATAACCATAAAACCTGCCATAACACATGTTTTGGGATTATAATTATAAAACCAAATAGCACCGAGCACTGTTAAAAATAATCCCAAAGGATAGATAATAAAAATAAAAATCAGTTCATCAAAAACATCCATTATTTGTTCTAAAATAAATTTAAATTTGTTCATATTTACCCCACACAATACTTTTTGTCAAGCCTCTGCTTAACGGCACGCGCATAATTAGGATTCTTTTCCCACCACCCCCGGTAAACATTTTTGTTGTATGATACCAATTTCTTTGACATTCTTTTAGCCATATCTTCGGCTTCACACAACTTAACCCTTACAATTTTATCATGCTCAGTATTTTCCTGGTGTAAATCATTTATCTCCCGTAATACCTCGCACACTGTTCTTACAGCAGCCGCATCTCGCATACTCATTTGTACCACTCCGGATCAAAATCACATCCAATATATTTTACTATCTCCATTAATAGATGTCCGTATTTATTGAACGGGAAAAGATGATGACCTTCTATATATTTTCCAGCGTGCAATCTCTTAACATTTACAGCATGGTGCCGCGACACCGCATAAATCGGTATTTTATTTTTTGGATATTTCTTCAAATTTATTACCGGGACTGGACGTCTGTTTAACATGCTACGTATCAATGATTCATCAGAAAACTTGCCAAATGGTAACGATATACTTTCCTTGCCGTCAATTTTTGACACATTACCAGTCCAGGTTATAAATTGTTCCCATTCAAAATATAATGGATTCACAAACTGGCTAAACAAATACCCCTCACCGGTACACCACGGAGTGGGAAACTTGCCGTTGCCATACCACTCTGAACCGACTGTGAGCAGGTTTTCCCGCACCCTGCGGCTTAATCGCTTTTCAAAATATTTACGACATAGAGGTATTATATCAACATCATTCATTACACATATACTGTTACCATAGTTACACGCTAAAAAATATCGTATTATTTTCGCTTGGTTCCCAGTGTCTATTCCCTTTATCGGATCGAACCGATAAATAAAATCAGGTTTAGCTATATTCAGGAGTTTCATTCTGAATGAATCATTATCGGAAATCAAACCTATTATAACCCTCGCCTCTGGGAAAAATTTGCGGTATGCGGCTACAGTAACCGGCAATATACTAAAATAATTAGGGTTTTCATTCAGTCCAATAATCACGTTTACTTTTTGCACAATAATACCTCGTAGTCAACGTTTTTATTCCCGGCATTCGTCTCCATCACTTCATATCCCATTCGCACTAATTTTAATATACATTTCTCAGTATTTTTCAGGTTATAGGGTACGGTTTTCTTGCGGTGATGGAAACGTATACATACCTGTTTTATATCTATCTCTGGCAAGTGCATCAATACAGGGTATTCCGCCCCTTCAATATTCATCTTCAATACGGAAATGTTTTTATACATCTTAATCAACGTTGGAATACTTATTGTATGGAATTTTGTTGTCATTCTCCCACATGAATATATAGAATTACCATTAGTCATTAAATTAGACATCGTCATTCCATTGTCATTTGGGAATAGTCCCCTTTTTATATAAACAAATTTTGGTTCCTTTATTTTACTAACTGTCTTTGCGGCCAATGTTGTTGGATCAATACCAACTACAAAGCAATTTGTCAACTTAATCATAGCCAGGTCAAACGATATATCATTGCCCAAACCAGCCGATATAATATAACAGAAGCTTGGTCTTGACCTTTCTGTATCTGTCGTACTGTTTTGTGGTACGATGTTTGGATCGATATACCACCCACCATATTTACTACCTATCCGCTTAATCATCTTTTATATCTCCCTTTGTTAAGATGTGGAAATGGTATTAGAGGTATATTGTTTATATCCAAAAATTTACACAGCTTTACCCACCCATCACCACGTTCGAAACACATAGTCATAAAGTTATCACGATTTTTAAAATAATCCGACACCATTTTATTATGTTTATTATACCTATCCATAAACCTTTCAAGCGACGGGGTATTAGGCTTCCCACGCCACTGGCCGCGGTCGCTTTTTGCCAAGGATAGAGCGTCCTTTCGCAACGTCAATATGAATTTACTATTAGGATACCAAACGTCAAGCTGTTTAAATAGAAACATCCAGGGCGCATCACTGAATGCCTCGTACATATTTGCCCGCTCTTTTATCTTGTCAAAATATATCGGCCATTTTTTAGGATTGTTGTACCAGTTATCTTTGAGTATAAACCATGGGCGATCCAACACCTTATAACCAAGCACACGCATTGCTTGTCCGAAACTCTTCGTTCCGGTTTTAAACATCCCAATGCAAAAAACTTTATTTTTCAACGCCATATGGAAACCTGTGCTTTTTATACAATTCTGATTCCTCGTAATTTACAAAATAATTATACACTTTCATATCCCTCGTAAATAATGAAGTCCATGGACGTAAACCATTTTTATATTTAAACGGAGGATTTTTGAAATCAACACGTTTGAAACCCACAACCCTGATCTTTCTTAAAAATGGCAATTGCGCATCATGGCAAATTATTGTATCAGTAAATTTCGTAGCGGATAAAATTAACGGCCTACGCAATTTGTTTACTGTATCAATAAATACCAGGTCAAATCTGCTTATGATATGTTCAACATGGTGCATAACCATATCTTTTTCCAAAAATATCACCTTATGATTAAACCTGCCACGTAAATATTCCGCCCATTCATGGTGTGTCTCTATTGTAGTTATATTGTCAATGTGCCTGGAAAATATAGATGTCGAAAATACCCCGCCACCAAATTCAAGAACTGACCTTGGTGCGTATTTGTCAATATACTCTAACAATACCGGCACGTGGCTTGATGTAGTTTGACCAAAGTTATATATCATACCGTTTCCCCTTATCTTACTTTTACATATGTTCCGTTGGCCCTCACCTGTTGACCGATGAATCTACCATAACGCAATGAACTAGGAAATGGAATATCATCATCTGAAAATTTTTTGTGGCTCGTGTGAGTTAAACACCTATCTTTTACTAGAGGGTATATTTTATGTGCGAGAAACCCTTGGTCGCTTTTACCGTCTTTTTTACAATATTCCTTACCCTTAAATTTCTCTGCGCGAAGTGCGGTTATCCACTCGCGATAAACTTTTAGGAAAACCTCATCCGGTATAAATCCTTTAACAGCACCCCACATACCTCCCATCATCGGGGATGTGTGTTTTTTATGGTCACGCATTATGTGTACTGGTTTACCTGATTTAATCCAGTCCGCGACCGCATCTGCCTCTTTCCTATTTAATCGTGAGTCGCAATCACGGATTATAAACCGGTCAACTTGCTCAACGGCAATCTCCATACGAACAAATTTTGACTTAAAATCTACCGGTGCCTTTATTATTTTTACCTCGGCACCTAATTTTATCAGGTCATTAATTACAGTTTTGTCTACACCTTGATTTGCAAAAAATTTACACTTCCAGCCTGGGTATATCTTTTTCTGCAATTCAGCATTTTTGACCGCACCAACGGTATACATTTTATCGTTGCCGTATAAGGCAAAACTAATTATGTTACGCATGTAACACTCCTTTCGAATTAATATTTTTAATAACAGTGTTTACATATTTATTGACTAATGAGTGGCCTTTTTTAAAACCAACCATTTCTTTTTTTAGACGAATACTTGTTTTGTCAGCCCTTTTGGGATTTGCCGTATAATGATGATGTTTCAATATAACATCGTCCAAATATATTAATGTATTTGTTTTTTCCCCGACCTCCATCCAGACCGTATCAATATAATATGCTGCGAACATTTCACACATAAACGGCTTACCAGTTAACTCAACGAATTTTCTTGTTGTAAACAGATTAACACAGAGCTTGTCACCTTGTACAAAATCGTCATTACAGTATACCAAGCCATATCCATTAACACGGTTAATCGCATTAAGTATTTTTTTGTCATATCCTGCTGTTCTCCATTCCATATCATCGCCCACCATAGACACCAAAGTTCCGGCATCCTTAAATCTTGTATTGTTATAGATATAATTGTAAAATTTCCCAAGGTGCGGCTTTGACATATTGGTAAACAACATTTCGCTTTCTAATGGCACGCGCACATTATTTAAATAATCTATCGTCTCGTAATCATTCTTATTTAACAAAAATGTTATGCATACATTATCCATCCTTGACACATTGACAATACATGATGTCAGAAAACGCGGGAGCTTCCCATTACTTACACGGTGATATGTCGGTAAAAATATGTTTATTTTATTGTACTTCATAATTTACCTGACCATGTTTTTTATATAAGATTGGCACTCTTCTCCACCACCCAAACTTATAATTAATTGGAGCATAACTATCCATTTCTACAAGTTTTTTATATAGTTCCGGCCTTATATTGCGCAATTTCGTCAAATCCTTTTTACTTTGCAATGGGCAACACCAACATGAAACCCTGCTCCAATGTTTATACAATCCTCCAAAATCAAACCCATATGCGTAGCAGATTTCAAGTGCTTTTTTTTCAGTTATACACCAATCTACTAATGGGAAAGAATAAGTTAAAAACTTATCACGATGTCTTGCATTATTTTTATTTCGTGCCCTATTTATTCTTATTTTTTCATCCGCAGCATATCCAATATATTGAGTATATGGGCGATAAAAGCGAAGAGCACGACGAATAGAATTTATTTTCTCATTTGTACACCAGCGCAAGCGTGGCGAAGCCCATCCAATTTCTAATATATATTGCATAAATGGTTTTACAGCATAGCACTTCTCTATTTCAACTCCTAAAACAGATTTTACTTTCTCAATGTGTTCATGTATTTCTGGAAACTCAAATTCTTCACAGTCAAAATAGATAATTTTATCTAATGGCATCTTTTTTTCAAGAAGTAAAATCAACAATGCGGTTGAATCTTTACCGCCTGAAAAAGACAAACAGTATTTCATCTCTTTACTCTGATTTCTTGCTAACCGTTCGCAATTTTTGCACCAATGCCATCTTTTATCTTTGGTTTTCGCCGATTTATAAAAATCAGATAGCGGCTTATAGGTTCCACAATGACAGCATTTTTTCATATTATTACACTCATTCATAATTTACTCACATCTTTCAAATATGGCCTTGTATATATTCCTGCCCAGGCATCAAACAATGAACCTATATCTATTCCGATTCCGCCTCTGTCCTTGACATGATTACAGTATATTTTCCCAAGACCACCAGCGCCTATGAGAAATATTTTGCCTGCGACATCTATGTCAGATAACCATTTTAATATTTCATTATACAGATCCGGATAGTGCTTTTTGCCTTTCCATTTTCTATATTGTGATCTCAATGATTTTAAAAAAGCATATTTTTCCGGAGCTATTAAAAACGATTTTACACCTCCTACGTTGAATGCCGATTTTAATTTGTCTCCTATATTCCTACATGTAATGCAATAAATAACCTTTTGACCATTTAATATTTTTTTGTAATTCAAATGTTTTATATCATAGAAATAGAATAGATTTTGATTTTTGTTCAACAGCCCCAATTTATTGCATATTGATACAAAATTTTTCCACTTAGGATATTTTTTAATTTCTATATTATCAGGAACCCCTAAAATATTCGTATTTTTATATGCCACTAATATGTTATTTCTTATTGCATTTATTTGTAAATCATCCAATTTGTCAACATCAAACCATCTGTCAATTCTTTCTTTGCATTGTTTTTTTTCCGCATAGGTAGGATATTTTAATATCATGAATTCACCATCACCCAAACGATTAAGTGAGTATGGATATTTATTATCTCTTGCTTTACACAATAATTCAGTTATCTGTTTATGGTTTAATAATTTCATAATTTAATTTTTTTTATGCCTTTTAAGTACGACCTGGTTACTAAACCAGCCCATCCATCAAATAGTGAACCGATGTCAAGTGCAACGCCATTGTGTTGTTTTACCCAATTGCAATATATTTTTCCAAGGCCGCCTGCACCTATCAAAAATATTTTACCTGACAGGTCATCCGATAGATAATCCATTATCTCATTGTAAATATCTGGATAGTGTGGTTCATTACGTAACACATCCCCTTTGCATGGATAGTGCTGTGGAGGGAGATGTATCGCAGTAACTTTTTTAATGTTGAATGTATTTTTCAATATTTCCCTAACGTCACGGCAACTTATATATGTAACATCCTCCCTATTGTCTAATATGTCGTGATAACAATTTTTCAAATGCATTTTTACAGTCCAGTCCATACAGCACGTGACCGATTCTTCATTTAACAAATGGTACTGTTTCATATATTTTAAAACATTTCTCCAATCCTGATTTATTTTTTGGTGTCTATCACATGGTGTACCAATTATATCGGCCATCTCTGCCGCGGCCCTGATTTCAAGTGCAAAGTTACCTATGTCCAAGTTAGAATGTCCGAGCCATTTATGCCATCTCTTTTTGCACTTTCCCTCTGATGTATATTCAGGATAACCCATTACTATCCCTTCACCGTCACCGAATCTGATATGTGACCACGGTTCCATCTTACGAAATGCTTTCTTTACTTCTGAACAAAATTCTGTAAAATTTAATATTTTCACTTTAGGAACCTATCAACTTCATGCATCACATCACCGACAGTCAATTTAGTCATACAATTATAATGTTCACAGTTATAAAATTTTGGTGTTCTTTGACACGGTTGGCAATTTAATCCAGCCGTAACGATCCTTGTTGTTTTGTTTATTGGGCCGTTCTTGCTAACGAACGTAGCACCAAACAGGGCAATGGTTTTCACGAATAGCGCATCCGCAACATGCATATTAGCGGTATCGGTAGTTATAAACAAGTCAAGCGCTGATATAACTCCGGCAGATTCACAAAATGATAATTTATTAACGTAATCTATATCTGCTTTTACCCGGGACAATTCGTCACCATAACCGATTTTAACTATAACAGCATTATTATATTTCATTTTTATAACGTCAACTAACTCCTGGAAATAGTGCCATTGTTTAGAGTTTTTCATTCTATTACTGTATGTGCCATTACAAATACCAATATAAATTTTATTTGGCTTTCGATTAAATTCTATCGGTTTAACAGGCACTACCTGGTGATACATAGGGCCGTTGTAACCATATGAATCTAATACATCCATATACCAGAAAGATTCATGCTTCAAGCGACTTTTCCAATCCGGGCACTCTGACAACATTGGATTTTTTTTTCGGAAGTAGTCAAACGCCTCAGAGTGCTCCGAATGGCCTGTATAAAACCAAGTTGTATATTCTTTTGTAAACTTTTCCTTTGGATAATTTACCACGTCCTCTACTACGTCCCACAATTCAAAAAATTCATCAAACGCAGGACGACGAGGGTCCTTCCACTCAGAGCTTAGGCATATATCAACTTTTCCAGATTTGTCCATCGTGGAAAGCGCCTTGATAACCGGAGTTAACATTATCAGATTACCAAGGCCATGCTTGAAATATACTATCGTACTAGTCAATTAAATCACCTTCCGATTTTTTTCCCGTTTTCTTTCGCGCACCTTTCTATCCATTTCGGCACACTTTTTTGCGAATTTCACTTGAAATTCTTTAAAGGCCTTATCAAACCTTTTAAGATCGCCGGCTAAGTATTCCCTGGGCAATTCGAATATTACATCATGCCCGCCTACCTCACATGAAACAGTGACGATATTTGCATTTACTTTATTAAAGTCAACTACCGTCAGTTTGGTATTCTTCGGGATAATTACTTTAGCCTCTTGTAAATCAAGCATTTTGTTACCGCATATAACCCCATGTGCCACAAGTAAGATTTTTATATCTTCTTTACAGGTGACATCAACAGGCTTAATACCTCCAAGCGCCATAACTCCTCCTACGTAAAATATGGTTTTAACACTTCTCTAAAATAACCGTGATATACGTATAAATCTTGCATCAGATAAACACCATATCCGGCCCGTTTTATTTTTGTAAAATAATTACAATCTACACCAAAAAAACCCATGTTCTCCGCAAAGCCTCCGGCGTCAAGCCATGCTTGCTTATGGGTAAGTATAAACATTCCTGAAAATCTCCCACCTGGAGCTTTGGTGAGATTTTTAATTTTCCCCTTATTCTTTTTGTAAAGATTAAGTGCATATTGTCGATGATAAAGAATATCATTATTTTTGGTATCAATATTCGGTGCCCGTTGAAATTTACATCCGATACGATTGGTATAACATGTTATCCATCCGGCTTCATGACCAAGTGTTTTTATTGCATTAACACTAATTTCATGCCACAAAGGATTTGTGGCAAGCCACACATCATGATCCACAAATAATACCCAATCGTCAATCACTTCCATCATGTTATTATATGCGTATCCTATTTTTTTTTCAGGAGCATATGGTATAACCGTTGGAATATGCATCCCAGGCGACAAAGAAATTGCCTTATTATTTATTCTGCGCCTGCGCGGCTTTTCTACATATTTCGATGTTTTGTTCTCGTTAATAGAACTACATTCACCAAGGATCCGTATCTTGTTAGCCTTGGATAGCCGATTTGCCTTGTGTTCGGCCAAGTTAATTTCCTCTCCGTAGTATTTTTTCATCTCCGGAGTTATAGGAACGCATTTCATTATTTTTACCGTCATTCACGCCTTCACTATTGATTAACAACATTCAGATTTATCAATGTAACAATTATTGATATTAACGTAGTTATCAATAATATTATTATTTGGTCAAGTTTTTTGCCTTGTTCTTCAAGTTTTGTGTCAATTCTCAAATGACGCTCATCGCACAATTTTTCATCGTACGCCATCATACCCCCTTTAAAACTTCTGATATTTTATCCCAGAAACGATATGGTGCTTTGTCTAATACGCCTCTTAGATTCCGTTTATTAAAATTCCAACTTACATGACCTACATTCTCGTTTGTCACACATTTACAACCACAAAGCATTGCCTCAAAATAAACACGCTCCCCCGCCCAGAATGACATTGGTACGTGTAACATGTATTCGTGGGTGTTATATAATTCAACCATCTTACCAAGCTCTACCTTCTCAACAATCTCAGCCTTTACTTTATAGTTATTTTCGAATGTACAATTACCAAGGAAGGTATAACTTTTGTCGGCATTTTTTTCGATGTATTTATTGACATTTGCACCACATTTTTTATACGTAGGAATCAATACACTGTTTTTTATACGCTTATAATTTTTATTTATTTTAAATAATTTTGTGTCTATTGCCAATGGTAAACATAACGAATGATTTCTTATTTGTTCTCCAACTACGCTAACCATTTTGTCTAAATGCATAGGAGATATAAATATATTTAATCTTGACATCGTGAACAGTTGTCTTGCAAATTGTTTGCGCCTCATTTCACGGTGGTCATGGTCGTATTTTACATATGGTATTCTTTTTTCGTAGATACATCTTAATATTGCCCCCATTCTTTCAGGGGTAAATTCGAAAATATTATTTATCACTATTAAATCAGCAGATTCAAGAATGGTAGTGTTTGTATTATTCGGTGTTATACCAACTATATCATAACCCAGCCTTTCACCGATATCAACCAAATACATGTTGCTCAGTTCAGCGCCGCCCAGCTTGGAATAATCCTGTACCCATGCAATTTTATATTTTTTTTTACCCGTAAATGTCTTTGTTGACAAATAACAATTGGCACAGTCAGGAGTAATAACCTTAGTCTTATATTTCTTAACTGTTTTTTCAATTACATCGGCAACAGGATCTATTATCCTGACTTTATCTTGACCTTCCAATCGTCTCGCCTTGGACAGATACAGATGAACTATTCCTCCGGGTGTACGACGCTTCCATATCGCGTCTAAAACCTCACATTTAACAAGCCGTTCCATTCCCGCCTCTTTTTTTTTAATTAGGAACCGGACATTTTGCCCGGTTCCAGCTCCTCATACTTAACAAGGAAGGATTAACTCTCAACATCACCAAGTATCGCAAAAGCAATACTGATGGCTGGGAGCCCGTCAAACCTCATCACAAAACGTATTGTCTGTTCATCGTACAGAAATCTCACATGTTCGCTCTGGTCAATTCTCAAGTCCTGCCTGATACCGAGCAAATACCACGACAGGTCACCGAGAATAAGATCGCCCTGAGTACCCATTGCCGGTACGTTCCTGGTACGATATACCGGGTACGTAATCATTGTCGGCGGGTGTAATGGTTCACCGGTAAACACACCGTAGTCAGCCATAAATATGGGACGATTGTTCGCATCCCGTAAACCCATCAATGTATTCTGCGACCTTTTACGGGTTATCCATGTGAGATTACTGAAATTTTCATCAATCGCATTATCAAGATTGATTATATCCTGATAACCTATCAGTCCGGCAGTCTGCCTTGCCACGATGTTAATCGTACTATCGTTAATAATACCAAGGCACGGAGTACCCGCGGCACCTGTCCCAGCGATAATCCGACGCTCCAGCTCGTATTGAAAACCACGCACGAATAGACCGGTAACATAGTTGACAATATTAATACTGGAATCTGCGATAAGCTCATCGGTAAGATAGACAACAGCAACCAGCTTCGCAGCTTCGAGTTGCAGCCGCTCGAATTGAGGTTTTGTTTCCTCTTTAAGCCCGCCCTCATCCGGAGTGTAAAACTGTATACCTCCGAAATAACTCCCTGCCGCCTGTACGAGACGCGGCAGATACATCAGATTGCTGTTCATCTGGAGACGCCACACTTGACTTACGATAGGCGATTGCTGGGTGGCGAACTCAATTGTACCCTGCCAAAATTCAATTGGTACATAAACGCCACCATCGGCAAGTACCCCCTCGCTCATCCCGGCCTGCTTGATTTTTGCCTTTACTTTTTCGTTATGTTCCGGCAAGTCAATACCAAGCGATTTCATCTTGTCCATATCGCCACGGCACTTGATAGCTTTTGCAAATGTTTCCATTTCTGGGGACAGTCTTTTCCAGGGGCCTCCACTGTTTTTCAATTCATGGCCAAGTGCCATTCCTTCAGGCAGCCAGGGTGCAGACAGACTTTTGAACTTTGAAAAACGGTCGGTTTTCAATCCATTATAATTTTTAGAAAAATAAGTTGTGTCAAGCACAGACTCCTGATTCAAATCGGCAACCTCACCATCACCGAAGCCTTTTTCTGCATAGGGAAATACAGCCTTGCGATTAACCGTATTAATCTGCTCTTTAAGCTCTGCGATTTCATTTGCAGTAGCATCCTCAACCGCTTTTTTTATAATCTCCTTAACGGCCTCCATAGTCAATTTTTTGTTGTCGTCAGCAGCCGCCGACGCACTACCTCCAGCACTCCCGCTTGGACTAACCCAGAACATAAGGCATGTGTACAACTGTTTGACAAACCATGTTGAAAATTTTTGCATAACAACTCCTTTTTGTAAAGTGTTAAATATTTTTTATATTCTGCCAAGCATTTCGTTAATTTTTGCACCCAAAGAATCTTTAACGGCCGATTCAACTATCGGCGTTAAGTCCTCAAGCGTCTTTGAATCAATGAAATTCTCCTGGCCTGCATCATTACGGTCGCTTTCCTGTTTAAGCTCCAGCAAAGCATTAATCAGGGCTTCGTCCGATTCCGGGGGTTTATTTTTATTACCATCCTTGATACCGAATGGTGCCGGGTCAGCATTGGTATCATCTTCTGGATCGTACATTTTCATTTCTAATGATTTTTTTATTACTTTACCGATAACAGTTTTCAATTCTGCATCATCATTCATCGCTCTAGCAAACGCTAACATGTGCGGGAAAATCAATTCTGTAAACTCTTTCAGGATCGCCTTGACAGTTCGTTCGCTACCGTCCGATGACCACAGTTCATCCATCATGGCAAAAAACAATGTAGTCATTGCATTCCAAGGAATATCTACCTTAACACGCTCGGCTATTGATTTCAAGCCGGTTTCAACAGGTTTAAAATATTTTTTAATCAATTCAGCCTGTTTGGTGTTTATTTCATCAGAACTAACCACGACGAGACCATCTTCACTTTTTACGTGTACTTGATTTCCATCTTCGTCAACGACATAGTACCAGTTTTCTTTTTCTCTATCTTTGTGCACACCAACCGGTGTTGATTTCTTTTTCTTGTCATTGGTACCGTGCATCTGTTCACCACAATCAGGGCATTTCCCACACGGTTCACCAGCCTTGTGGTCTGTGATATAGCCGCATTCATCACACACACAATATTTCCACGTACCACCATTATCAGGGTTAGCCTTCGTTCTTATTTTGTCAATAGATTTAAACTCAGGAGGTTCCTTGTCAAAATCCTTATAATGTTTTGCCAGGTGTTTGTATACTCCCTTTCGATCCGAGTCGGGAATATCAACCCCGCCCCGTGCACCGAGCAAAGCACCCATTGCCGCTTTAACACCGTTCCATACGGTGGTATAGTCATCCGCCTTGTGGTGAGGGAGTTTGTAATCACCCTTGTTTTCGCCGTCACCTTTATACCAGGCACACATTTTTTTCAGGTCAGCAACATCGGCCTTTTTTACTTCCGCAGCACCATCCCAAGGAGTATCTTCATCGGCCAAGCTGTATTTTTTGTATGGTATTACGGATTTACAAATGGCGTATGTAATAATATTATTGGCTTCTTTTTCCAAACGTTCATTGTCGTATGATTTTATCGTAGCGGCCTCAACGTTTTCAGGAACGCCAACCTGAGAATATTCTACCAATAACCATTTTTTGTAATGGATTCCGCGACCGGCCTTCGGTGCCATCTTAAGCCCCAAAAAACCGATTGACCAATAAGGCATGAAATTATTTTTTGCCTTTTCGTATAACCGCCTGCCAGTATTGTCTGGTGGAATTAAGTGGCTACCATCGTAGTACTGTGTTTTTACAATTATCCCTTTTGTCCCTTCAGCATTGGTACCCACAGTTATTGACAATGGCTTTGCTATTGGTTCGCTGCCTTCGATATCATTACCATGCTGTTTCAATACTGTCGGCCATCCGTCAAGCACCATACCATCAGCATCCATGATGTCACCCGCGCGGTCTTCCGATTCAGTCGAGATAAAATGTTCAATTATCAAATCATCGTCATTATACGACTTTATGTCAGATTTGAAAATTTTATAAACAGGTTGTGACATAACTACTCCTTTGTATATTGTAAATTTATTATTTTTTTCGTTCCACGTATCCCAAGTTACAACGACAATTTATGTTTTCTTCTGCTTTAGTACCATTTCCCGGCGCTGGCATTTCATCCGCACCGACTATAAAATTTTCATTGATAGGTATCGGCGATGATTCATTGTAAACATCTGCCGCACGCGCGTGTGTATCCCTTGCGTCAACTTCTGCAATCCAAAATTTTTCAAGGGTGCCGTCAAGCTTTTCCTGCTTTATTGCCTCAAGCTCGGCGAAATTATTTGCACCCAATGTTTCTGTTCTTGCTATCGTCTGTGACCTATATGTTTTAAACCCACTAAATGCCTCAGTAATATTATCGGCTATCTTGGATAATGGCATTCCTTCGTTGAACCCATCCCGCAAAATTGCATTTAATTTTTTATATGTGGTTTCTTCTACTCCTTTTGTAAACTTTTTTACTCTCCTGGATAACCATTTTTCTACCTCCGGATCGCTTACTATAAATTCGGCAGTAACGCCAAGCTCGGCCAGTATAGATTCCCCTGCCTCTTTTAGCACACTCTTGTATACCGGGATTGAATCAGCGGCTAATATTTCGGCCTCATCATCAACGTCAATATTAATTTTATCTATTTTATTCTTGTTTGTTTTAACCCACATGCGCACCTTTTTATGGCTCCAACCATTAACATGACCAAGTATTTTATTTCCTTCTTTGTAAAGCCGGTCAATAGTTTCTTTTTTTTGCCTGTCAAAATGCTTATCCATAACAGTGACGAATGGCTTTTCCATGTTTTCAGTGTGCTGCTTAAATCGCTCGTTATATAACTGTTTCCGCTCTTCAGTCCAGAAACCCTGTGATAACAATTTCATTTTCACCGGGAAATACTTCGTTTTATGTGATTTTTCACCTTCCCCTGCCGTACCGGCGGCACTAGGCTGTACTAAATTAAATGCAAACCACGGCTCATCACCCCACGGCACAGGTTCAAGCCCTTCCTCAGTTCTACACTCGTTAATGGTTTTATAGCCATATTTCAAATTAGTTTCGCGCTCTTTTAAGTCAAGTTCCCGCTCGCTAAAATCGGGAGTCTTGAAATCCATTGTCAGATATTCAGAATATTTCGGGAGGGTATTTTTTTCGAAGAACTCTTCTATTAACATGGTTTTAGGTATGACATTGTCCTTGACATATGCTTTTTCCAGCCCTTCCAGGTTGGCGCGGTTAACGTCATCCACCATCCCCATCTTCCCAGCACTTACTCCATAGGCAGCGAATAGTTTTTCGCGAGCGTATTTTTCAGTCTCGGCCAACATCATATCTTTCGTTGTCTGAGACAATCCACGGTTGTCAAGCTTTAATCCACTATGAACAATTATCGGCTTGCCGGAATTAACAGCACCGGCGTACTGTTCATTTATTTGTTTTTTGATTTCATCGACTTCGTCGGCCATTAACCGCGATTCGGTTGTGAAAACGTTACCTACTGTTGCTTTGTTGCGTAAAAAATTATATTGTTGTTGCATTAGGTAAAGGTCAATATCGTATGGATAATCTTGTGCCATTAGAGCAGATTGGCCTTTGAATGGATCGCGTGGATTAGGATAATATATGTAGTTTACTTCGTCAAGCTCTAATCTCTGCCTTGATTGCCCATCAACATACAAAAACCCGGATATAACATTTTGTCTGTCTGGAATAACACGTATTGAACCAGTGCTGGTTAGCGGCAGTGGCCACAATTCCCCAGGCAGCCCTAAACCATTTGGTGGCATGTAAACACCGCAATAACCAGCCAACTCCAACCTGATAACTATATTCTTCCACAATGTGAACCGCGTCATCATCATATTAGGATTGTTTATCAGGTCAAGAAATGGATGATTTGATATTTTGATTTTTTCGATATTTTTCTCTTTTAAATATAATTCCCTCTCCCTCCTGTTTTTTAATTGTCGCAGGTCATTCTTTATTGTCAACCCTTTTAGTTTTGTATCGCCCATTTTGTAAACATATAACTCCAGCGGTAATGATGATATGTACGTTGACAATTTGTCAATACACGTATACACCCAATATTTATAATTATTAACCAGCGTTGAATAATCTACCTGCTGGCTTATCCCGTTCGAATAATTAAATATAGGCGCACCTGTAATCTGTTCTGCCGACACATTGTTTTTTTTCTGCGTATCGGCCTTTACCGTTTTGGCATAACCCATAGCCTTAAATAATCTATCTAATATAGTAATTTTTTTTTCTGTTTCTTTTATGACTTTACCCAAGGCTAATTCCTTTCTGTAATTCCATCATCGGGCAACTGTTTTATATCGCTACCAACCCAGGCTTGGGCACCAACTCACGGTTTCGCTTCGCCCATACCATATATGTAAATGCGTCCCAATAATCAGAGGAACGTTTCATTTTTTTCTTAAAATCTTCTTTTGACATAATAACAATTTCTTTGTCGTTGTTTATAGCATACTTCATAGCCCCAGCTTCTGAAACTAATTTACTGTCAACAAAATTGCCAATATTATTATTTTTTAATTCATTGGCTGCTACCCAGTTACTCCACGAGCGGAGATTTTTGAATTTAAACGATGTGTTTTCGAGATATTCTTCACACCCCTCGCCTCCAAAAAATCGTATTACCCGCATTTTGTCTTTATTGTAAAGAAAATCACCAACACCGGCACCAAGACCTACACAATCAATGCATACATTCTGTGGGCTTATCCCTTCTCTCACAATCATATTTTTCGTTATGTCATAAACCTCATCAATATCAGTTTTGGGTATAGTATTTATTTTTTCTATGTTGTCATCAATAGCCATCACCCATACTGACGGATCGCTTCCTTGACGGCCGACATCGACCCCAAGGTATTTTGTTTTCGATTTTTTTCCCGGCAGCCTTTTCTGGCAGTTGTATATCCAATTCCACGAAACCAATTGCCATTCGTTATCCATAGATTCCCAGCGGCGTTCCAAAAACCTCTTTCGTAATGCATCCGGCCAATCTTCCATTAGTGTTTTGATATAATCTTCGTCAATATATGGATTTTTACGGATGTCCGCTTCCTGAAAATAATAAGGCGGTTCCAATTTACCGGCCGACCAATTATCAAACCAGGTTGTTTTTACCCAATTGTCAGCAGGATTACAGTTTGCAACAATAAGCTGTGGTGGCATTGGGTCTATTTTCCATTGCCCGGTTCTGGATTTCATAATTTCGAACGTTTTCTCTTGGCACTCTTCAAGCTGTTCAAAAAGACATCCATTTACTTCAAGGCCAAGAAATTTCAAACCTTCCGGATCGTCCTGTGCGTTTTCTGACAAAAAGAATATTTCAGATTGGTTTTTGAATTTAATTAATAACTCAGCTTTATTATAGTTCAGTAAAAAATTTTGTGGGCAACAGTATTTAAAAAACGTAGGGAGTGTGTTTCTTTTTATTACAGGCAGGTCTTTACGAATGACACACCAGCGTGAACCTGAATATATTTTGCATAACATTACTAATATAGCCAAACAAATTATTGTTTTCCCGGAACGTATATCACCCGCTAATAATAACCATTTATATACACCGCTAAACACAGCATCGGCAAATTTTTTCTGTTCACTAAATGCTGTGAATAAATTCTCAGTTTTCATTTTAGAAGACAATTTCTTTATCACCTATGATAAATGTTTGTAATGGTGTCTCGGTATCCAGCGCCATGAATTGTTTTGCCTTTCCATCCACTCTGTCAACTATTTCCTTGAACGCTTTCGTATCACCCAACAATGCCTTATCTATTTGTGCAATACATATAGCGTATTTCAATGGCAAATCACACCTTATTGTCAAATCTTTTTTTTTTCTACCTTTCTTAATTGTCAATGTAACAGTATCAGCATCAAGAAGTTCTCTTAATATCGGTGCGATTGCCTCGCCTTTTTTTGGTCGCCCTTTAGGGTTTCCGGACTGTCCAGGCTTCCAAGGCTTTGGTCGAAGGTTCGCATTACTTTTTTCCCTACTATTTTTAAATTGCTTTTTAATAGATTTTTTTGCGCCACCCATATACTAATATAATAATTAAAAAAGATAATTTTGTCTACAAAAAAAAAGTAATTACGATCATACTTGTTTTGCGGTGTAAGTAATTGATTTTTGGTAAAAGTAATCAAGTTTTTTACTTTTTTTTTACTTGTTTTTTAGCCCTAATTCATTGATTTTATTTTTCTTTTAATAAAAAAAAAAAAAT
>Ga0190332_1000002_pt1 | contig 56509 bp, 87 predicted proteins | sample 48720456_MG_FD_161679 | JGI IMG/M metagenome (GOLD analysis project Ga0190332, IMG submission 161679) | Hydrothermal vent sediment bacterial communities from Southern Trench, Guaymas Basin, Mexico - 4872-04-5-6_MG | ecosystem: Environmental > Aquatic > Marine > Hydrothermal vents > Sediment ... | reverse complement strand
AAAGACAGAAGAACAGAAACCGAACAAAACGAAGGGGAATATTTAGTATTAACAGACAGCGAAGCAGATGAACAAGCAAGAGATTATTTAGAAAGTGACGATTATTTATGGAAGTGTGCAGTAGAAAGTGGAAACACAACATTAGGTTTTAATGATTGGGTGGAAGAAGTTTTAAATGTAGATGGAAGAGCAAGTATTTTAAGCAGTTATGATGGGATAGAATATTGCGAAGAAATAGATGGCGAAGAGTGGTTTATTTATAGAATTAATTAAATTTTTATTTTTTTATTTTCAAATTAACTGAAAGGGGGAATTTAGAAAAAATGAATAAAATAGTAATAGAAATTGAAGAATTGAAACCGAAAGAGATAGCAGAACTCATAAAGTTTTTAGAGAGAGGGAAATACCCTTGTTATCAGGAAGATAAGAGAGGGAATACTTTTCCTTTAACAAGAAGAGATTTTAAAAAAATTTTTATTGATGAATTGAAAGGGGGGGAAGCGTAGATAAACGCAGGTTTAAGAAGACAGAAAGAGAGATTTTAAAAAAATTTAATTAAAAGGAAGCAAAATTGAAAGATGAAAAAATATATAGAAATCTTTGAAAAAACAGCAAAAGAGCATAATATTAGTTATAGATATTCCTTTAAATCAAATGTGGGCAGGGCAAATTTAGAAAAAAGAGAGGTTTTAGTATCAAAACCTATAAATAGGGACAGATTACAGACAGCACTACACGAAATAAGCCATATTCTACTTAATGATAGAGGAATAAAAGAACCTGAATATGTAAAAGAATACCTCTGTGATATTATGAGTTTTGAATTTATGAGAAAAGAAGGTATATCAGTAAGTAAAAAAGCAATAAAAAGAAGTAAGCACTATATAGCATATATGACACAAAAAGCAATCCATAGAGGATTAAAAAAGGTAGATACAAGAGTAAAATCCTACATTAAAAAAGAATATCCCAAAACAGCAAAAGGGATATATGTTTATGTTTAAATGATAACTAAAATGGGAAAGAAATTAGAATATAATAAACCGATAGAGGTGTTTAAGCCAAAAGAAAAGAAAAAATTAAGAGAATTGTTAAACAGATTAAAAGAAAACTGCAAAAAACAAAACGAGGAATACTATAAATTATTTTTAAAAGCAAATGATGACATAATCAAAGCAATAGATAGATTTTTATTAAATCCACCTTATAATATCAAAAGACACGAACAAATAGGAATTAAACATTTAAAACACATTATAGATAAAGCACAAGAATATAAAAAAGAAGTTATGGAAAAGATATTAAAAATAAATTTGAAGTAACTTTAAAATAGTAAATAAAAAACGAAAAGTTTATAAAGGTTACTTACTTACTAAAAAATAAAGGGGGGTTAAAATGGAAACTAAACTTATAACTGACGAGGAAAAAAGAGAGGTATTTAATAAAATTAATAAAATTGTTGTTGAATTTAATTCTAAAATAAGAGAAAACTACAATAAACAAAAAATAATTTTAGAGTTACAAGAATTAAGAGCAATTTATTTAAAAAAATATGGTATTGATATTAACGATTATATTAGGTTATGTTTTGACAATAGTTTAAATTTAATTTGTTTAATGTTTAAAGTAAAGGGGGGTAAAAATGAATTGGAAAAGATTTAAAAAAGAGATAGAGAAGACAGGCAAAGTTGTATTTATAGATATGAGAAAAGCAAAAAGAGGTTATAACGATTTAAGAATTTTAAGATTTTTCTTTTGTGGCAATTTTAAACCATTAGTAGAGAAATACAAAGCAATAGGTTTTTATGTAGTTATAGAAAAAAACTATACTTACAGAGATTATGATTTAAGAATTATGCTTATAGACAAGAGCCAAAAACCACACGCAAACGATATTTTTAAATTGTATAATTTAAGGCACATTACAGAAGGTTATATTCAAGCAATAAACAAAATAAAGGAGTTAGTAAAATGACAATAGCAAAAGTAGAATATGTTTGTAGTTATGATAGTATTTGGGATTTTGTTGAAGAATACTTAAAAGAAGTTAAAGAATTATTTAAAGAGGAGTTAAAAGATTTAAAAATTGAAAAAGACGAAACAGAAAAAGAAGCAGTAGCAAGGCATTTAATAGAAAAAGGTATCTGTGATGAAGATGTGATAAGGGCAGTTTTAGACAAAAAGAAAAAGAACTATTTTGTTAAATATGTAGATGATAGTAATTGTGGTTATTTTGAAATTTATGAGGTTGAAGGTTAAAATGATAAACATAGAAAAGGAGCAGTTAGAAATACCAATTTATTTTAGTAATAGGTTTGATTTTGAGGGTATGAGAGAGTGTTTTAATAGGGATTTAAGCGAATTAGAGGAAAAATTTAAAATTGAAAATGGGGAAATAGAGGAAAAATGAACTTAAAAAAACAAAGATGGAAAAAGAATTTAGGTTTAAAATAAGGTTGGAAACGAATGAGATAACAGCAAAAGGCAAAGATGAAGAAGACGCAAAAATAAATGCTTTAACAGAAATATCTTTTAATCCACACGAGTATTTAGAATTAGAAAAAATGTAAGGGGGTGTAAAATGCAAAAACAAATAAATATAAAACAGGAAGATATAGAGAGAACAGCAGGAACGAGTTATTATGAGTTAGAACTATCTGTTAATAATAAATCTGTTTTTGTTAGTATTTGGTTTAGTTACGATAGGTATTTGGGTGAAACTGATTATGGTTTTGAAATTTTAGGTGATAGTGATGACTTAACAGACGAAGAAAGGGAAGCAGTTGAAGATTTTATGAACGAAAGAAAGTTTAAATTAGAAAAAATTTAATCTTTTGGGGGCAAAGAGGAAATGAAAAAAGAGGACATTAATAAACTTAAACAGCAGTTAGAAGAACAGGCAAAATCAATAAACATAAAAGAGCAGGAATTTTTAGATTTAGAAAAATCAGCAGAAAAGAAATTCTTAAAAGACATTAAAGGTTATGTTAATCATAAGAAATATGAAAATATAAAAGAATACATAAAGATAATAACTAATCCTAAAAGCAGAATTAATTGTTTAATTTTAAAATCAGAGCAAGGATTAGGAAAAACAACAATAGTAAAAAACATATTGAAGGAGTTAAAAAAAGACATTCTTTATATAAATTCTTATTCTACTGCTTTAAGTTTTTATAAATTGGTTTATCATAACAGATTTAAGCATATTGTTTTAGATGATGTTTATGGGCTTTATAGTGATGAGAAAGGAATAGCAATTATTAGGGCATTAACAAATACAGAAAAAGTTAGATATATTAAATACGAAAGCACAAGTGATAAATTAGATGTTCCAAGCAGTTTTATTTTTGAGGGGAGTGTAATAATTCTAACTAATAAAATAACTCCTGAAATGGATAATAGTTTATTGGGTAGGGCTATTTATAGGGAAATTAAGTTTAGTTTAAGCGAAAAATTAGAATTTATGGAAAAAATAGCAAAATTCCATTATAATTTAAAAGAAAATGAATTAAAAGAGATTATGGATTTTATTAGGGAAAATGTAGATGAAACAACAAAAAACTTTACTTTTCGTAGTGTTCTTAAAATAATTGAATTTTATAAGAATAATAAGGATAATTGGAAAAAGTTAGGATTAGAGGAGTTAGAAAAAGATGATATGTTAGTTTTAGTTAAGGAATTAATAGAAACTTATTATACTGCTGAAAGGCAAGTAGAGGAATTTGTTAAATTAACAGGGAAAAGTAGAAGAACATTTTTCAGATTAAAGAAAAAATTAGTGCCAAAGTGTCATAGTGTCAAAAATGCTTAATAAATTGAAAGGGGGGTATAAAGGAAATGGAAACACAGCAAATAAAGGAATTGTTAAACAACCTTAATTTATTGAGGTTTGTAAAGAAATTTACAGCAGATAATCTTTTAGAGGATAACAAGTTAGCAAAAGAGAAGTTTAACATAAAAACAAGTGAAAACTCAATAAGTATTTTAGATAGCACAGCAACAAAGTTATTAGTAACTAATGCCGAATTTGAGGGTGAAATCTACACAAGATTTAATTTAAAGCAGTTAGCAGAATTGTTGGATACAATAGGAAAAGATGGCGAGTTACTTATACCTAAAAATTCAGATTTGAGAGAGATGATAGCAAAGGTAGGTAACGACATAGTAGTAGTATCACCTCTACCAAAAGCAGATAAGAAAAAAGAGTAATTCCATTTAACTAAAAAATGGAACAGATAAGCGTAAGAGAGGATAAGTTATTTAGAATTAACAGGGGATATAACTTTTTTAACTTGGAACAGAAAGAAAAAAAGTATTTTATAGAGGTTATGTTGGAAACTTATTTGAATTTAAAAGAAAAAACAGAAGAAATAAGAGTAAGGACAGATTTGCCTACATATACAAATTGGAGTAATTTAAGGAGTTTAAAAGTTATTGATTTTCTTAATGAACTTGAAGAATTTGTAAAAAAACCATTAGTGAAAATAAGGAACTTTAACAGAAAAAACAAGTTACAAAGTTACGAAATAGATAGTTTAAAGGATAATTTTAGGGACAAAACCTTAAAATTTGAAGATATAAAAATAACAATAGGCGAATTAGCAGAAAAGAAACTTAAAGAAATAGGTATAGAGGATTTTAAGAAAAAAGTTAAGGAAATTCTTGACTTGCAGAAAACAGCAGACAAAAAAACACAGGAATTAGTTGATAAGTTTGTTCAGTTAAAAGAAAAAATGTTAATTCTAAATGAACTTGTTAGAGATGACGAGTATTATAGTTATAGTAAAAATAGAGATGACACTATGAAAATAAAACTAACTGCATTAGAATACAACAAGAAACTTAAAGAAGTTGAAACAGAAATCAAAGAAATAGCAGAAAAATTAGGTATTGAAGTAAGAGATTATGATTTTAAGTATCTTCCAATAGAGAAAAAAGTAAGTTATGAGGAGTGGTTGGAGCATAATAAAGTAGAGTTAGAGGATAACTTTAACACTTATGAAGATGAGTATGAGAGTTTTGAGGAGTATTGTAAAGAGATGTATGAACAAAGTGGTGGAGTGATAGTAGAGGAATGGAAGGGTTAAAATGAGAACTGAAATAGAAAAACTACACGAAGAATTAACAAGTTATTCAGACAGGCAGATAGTAGTAGAAGTTTTAGATATTTTAACTGAAAAGCAACTTAAAGAACTTGTTAATAACTTAAAAAGAAATTATTAATTTTATTTTCTTCTTCTTTTTTCTTTTTTTTTATGTATATCTATGGATATACACATATTTTTTCTTAATTTTTTGTGTGTATATGTGTAAGAAAAAACTATTAAGATATGTAAGGAAATGCTTACACCTCACCATTCTTATACAGATTTCTTATATAGATTTTATATATTAAAAAGTAATAGAAAGATTTAAATAGTATCAAATAATATTATTTGTAATTAAATGTAATTAAATAAAACAAAATGGTATTGGTTCAAGTTAATTTAGATGAAAAAGAAAACAAGTTATTGAATATGTATAGATTAATTTATGACTTGGATAGCAAGGAAAAAGCAATAAAACACTTAATAAAAGCACAACAAGAAAGAATTGAGAAGATAAAAAAGGAGAACAGGAAGTATATAGAAAAGGCAGAAAAAGAAGCAGATGAGATGGAAGATAAAATTGATGAAGAAGAATTGGAAGCAAGAGAAGAACTTTATGGAATTTGATAATTACTCATTAGTATTTATATTTTTTGAGGATTATTCTCTACTTCAAAAAATTCCTTAACCTCTTTAAGTTTTGGCTTGACTTCTTCGTCGTCTTCAAAAATTTTCTGATAGATTTTTAATCTTCGTTTTATATCATTAATATCATTCTCCATTCTTAACCCCAAAGCTCCTCTATACGATATTTCTTTATGTTTGCGATTTGCTTCTTCTTCACTAACTTTAAATTTATATGGGACAGGTTTTTTTGTATCCAATCCTTTTGGTAATTTAAATCCTGTTGCCACATACCTTTCAACTTTTTTTTGTGCTTCGTTGTAACCTTCTAAAAATTTGTCTTTGGTAATGCCTATTTGTTTTTCAGTCAAACAAACTGATTTTCCTTCAACTTCAAAGCATTTCTCTTTTTCTAACATTTGAATTAAAGGGAATAGAAATATTTAAAAGTTTCTAAATTTTAATTAATAAAGCAGTTTGGTGTTTAGCACGAGGTTAGATTTCCTCTAACTGCTACTTTTCTGTAATTTTTAAGTTGTTACAAACATTTATAAATATTTATTTACTTACTTGCTTATGGCATTTCCAAGACCTGATGAAGATAAAATTGTATTAAACATAGTCTGGGGATATTATGCTGGATTAATCACCAAAGAAAAGTTAGTAGAACTTTTAGATAGATTAGACCACTCGTTTAAACATTTATTTGATAAAAATGAAAAAGAAAAGAGGGATTAAACTAAAATGCACAAACCCTAAATGCCAACATATTTGGATTTATAGAGGAAAAAACCCTTTCTATGCCCAGTGCCCTATCTGTATGAGCAAGATTAATATTAAAAAAAACAGGGTGAAGAAAAATGAATATACATTATTACAAACAAAAAATAAAACAAGCAAATAAGGAATTAAAAAAAGGGGAAAAAGAATTAGGCAAGAGGAGGTATAATATTTTGAAGAATAGGATTATTTGTTGGAGGCACTGTATAGAAAAATTAAGAAACAAAAAAACTTAATAAGAAGATGTGGAAGACAATAATTAAATTTAAAAGAGAGTATAAAGAAGAATTTGAAAAAATTGCTTCTGATATTGCAGAAAAAGATAATACTTTTATTTATAAAATAGAAAATAATGATTTAATTATAGAAAATATAGACAAAGCCCAAGCTGAAAAAAGAAAAAAATGGTTTTATGCTGTCTTTACAGATAAATTAATTTATACAATAGTCAAAGAAAATGGCATTTAAATTAACCGCATACACTCCATATGAATATCTTGATTTGTATAGTGGCATCATTAAAGAGTATAAAGACGTATTCCCATTTACAAAAACAAGAGAAACAATCAGAGAATTGATAGATAGAGGGATAATCCATCCAATAACAACTCCTGAAGGATACAGAAGATATATTGTTGAAAGAGATATTGAAATTGTTGAGCCAGAGTTTATAGGAGTGGATAAAACAACAGGACAATCAATTTATTATGATGGAACTCTAAACACATATTCTTTAAGAGATAGCGAAGGTAGATTTATTAGGGATTTTGGAAAATTACAGATAAGGCAGGTTTTCTCGATTGACACTCACGGACACCAAAGATTACTTGTTGAGTGTATGATTTCAACAAGAGTAAATCCTATGTCAGCAAAGAATATAAGAAGCATAGAAGCAGAAATGGAAGACAAACTTGATGAAGCAGGAAGCTTCTATTTTACTCCAGAAGCACTTGTTGTAAAAATCAAGATTGGAATAGAGTATTTAAGCGAGAGAGAGCCACCATCAGCAGAATATCCTGAAATGATTATTACTTTAATTTACAGAAATGAGCCTATGCAGACAGGAAAAGTTATAGAAAAAACTTATTCTCAATTCCAAGCAGAAAAAGCAGAATATGGAAGTAAATTTGGTAAGATGAGAGCAGAAGGCATACAAGTTGGGAGACCAAGAGAAACTACTTTAGAAGAATTTGGGGTGTAAAATGAAATATAAATTCCTTATAGATTTAGATAGTAGGGAGCTTTTTGAAGGTTGTAAAAATGATTTTATTAAAACAAGAAAAGCTATACTTAAATGTTTGGGGATTAAATGGATTAAATATGTCAGGCATTATAGTGTTGTATGTAAAAAATGTGGGTTGCATTTTCAGGTTAATAAAAGAGAATATGAGGAGGGGGTTAAATGCCCTAATTGTTCAAGCAGGGCTAAAAAAGCTGATGGAAGGGGGTTACATCTAATAATATTTGCAGAAAGCAAAAAAAAGTTAAATGATGAAAAAATATGTTATATTGAATATCTGCTGAATGGAGATGAAGGAAGGCAACATTTAAGCCTTCTAAAAATAAAAGAAGGGACAAAAAATTTCTCGTTATTGTTTTCAAAATCAATAAGCAAGGGTAAAATATCAAAAAAATGTTTAAATTGTCAATTGAGAAGGAGAATTTGCGAATTGCTTGGAAAAGATTATAAGGAGAGGTTTTAATATGGCTCGTAAAGGATATGATTCAGAATATAGAATAAAAAAGGAAATGGAGGATATCTGGGGTAAGGGGAATTGCATTAAAGTTGCTATTGGAGGAGCAAATGACTATCTTATTGCGTCTTGTGGAGAGTTAATAAAGACAATAGAGGTTAAGGAAACAAAATCAAGATATTATTATCCGAAACCAAGAGAGATAAATCAGTTTAAGAGGATAATAGAATTCGCAAAACAGCATAAAATAGATGCTGAATTGATTGTTATATTCAAAAGAGGAAAAGGAAAACCTGTTATAAAACATAAATTTTTTTTATATGAAAATGGAAGATAAATTGTCAAGAATAAAAAATTATAAAACTAATCTTTCGGTAGCAAGGAAATTAAACCCTATGGCAGAGGTTTATATAAAATCTGCTTTAGATACATTATTGAATGAAGAGCCTGTTGATATTGAAAATAAAATAAAAAAAATTAAAAGTAAAATAAGGAAAGCTGCAGAAAATAAAGATAAAACTTTGGAAGTTGAATTAAGAGCTAAATGGTGTGAATTAAATTTTTTGAAAGGGGGGTAAAATGGAAGAGTTAAAGGAAATAATAAAAAATTTAAAGAAAATTTTAAAACAAGAAAAGCTTACAGATGTAGATGCTAATGTATTGGTTGATTGTGCTGTGAGAATATATCTGTCAAAACAGATTGAGAAAGGGAAAAATAAAAGAACAGAAAAAAGATTAGAATCATCAAATTCCAAAGAACCTGCTACTAAAAAACAGAAATGGAAACTTAAACAATTAGGAATAGAATTTGATGATGATATTACAAAGCAGGAAGCATATCAGTTGATTAAAGAGAATAACTAATCATGCTCCTTATGGAGAGCCTGCTGGGGAGTATTTCTGGGCTTGTTTCCAGCCTTTTAATACCCCCCGACCCCAGCAGGTTTAAGATACATAAGATTTAAATATAGAAATTTCTTTTTTGTTTATGCTACAAAAAAGTGATTTAAAATTGAACGAGGATGAATTAAGAGTTTTAGTAATAAATAGAATCGATGATATTCTTGTTAGTCTTAATTATTCTAATAAAAAAGAGGTAAAAGAAAAATTAATTTCTTTAAAAAAAGTTGTTTGGGAATATAGATAGATTTATAAAGATTAAGGTATAATATTTAATAACCCACCATTTATAATACGCCTCTTTTTCCCTGCAGGGAGCACACTCTATCGGCTTAAAAAGAGGAATCAGCTCCCTGTAAGGGTTTTCACAATTCTTTAGTGGTTAGAAAGATTTATATATAGATATATATTTAAATATATATGGATATAACAACAATAAGATTAACCAAAAAAATTAAGAAAAAATTAAGAAAATTTGAGATACATCCAAGAGAGACTTATGAGGATATAATAAAAAGATTAATTAAAGAATATGAGAAGGGAATTAAACATAAAAATTGAAATAGAACATCCTTTGGATTTGGATACTGCAAAAGTAAATAATTTAATAAAGGGATTGGTTTTTGATTTGCAAAAAGAAGGGATTAAGGTATTGAATTACAGCCAGATTCAGACTGTTTTCAGGGGTAAGGATGAAAAGGAAAATAATATATGAATTTGATGATATACCAAGCTATTATAAAAATTTTTGTGATAAAGAGTGTGTAATATTTTGCGATTATTATAACCATCCAGAATGTCCTAAAACTTGCGGTTATGCTAAAAAACTAAACAAATTAGAAAAGATGACAAATGAAAACTAAATCAATGTTCATGATTTTAGCATCAGTTTTTAGCATTGATTTTATATTAACTGCGGTTTTGTTGAATTTTTATACAAATACTATGGAGGCAAATCCAATAGCAAGATTCTTTTTTGAAAAGGGATTTTGGGGGTTTGTTTTGTTTTATACCCTAACTTTGATTATCCTTTTTCTGTTTAGCTTTTTTGTTAAGAGATTAAGCCATAATGAGTATAACAAAAATCCAGAATTAACTGAAAAAATAGGGATTTTGACTTTTGTAATACTGGAATTATATGCTATAATAAATAATTTTTTGATATTGATGGGATTATAAAATGTCAGGAATAGTTGAAATACCTGAAAAAAGGGTCATAGAAGTCATAGAAAATAGCCCTAAAACGCAAATAAAAGCCCGTAGAGAGCAGAAAAATGGTTTTTATAATAAAAACTATACCTGCAGGGCAAAAAGCGTCAGAGGGCTTGTTTTAGGGCTTATTTCTAAGTTTAGAAATGATGCTAAAAAAGGCATAGTTTATACTCCAAAGGAAATGGAGGTGTTATGGAGTGAAGTTTATCAGAAATTTAATGAATTATACCCAGAGAACATAACCAAAATAGAGATAATTGAGGGTTGGGAGAAAGGTAATGGAGAATACTTTATAGAAAGGAATTTTGATAATGATTTTGTTGTTGAAATATGGCATAATGAACATAAAGAGAAGATGGTTGTTAAAAAAGAGGATTTGAATAGAATGCTGATGGCAGTAAGAAAAATGGATATTGGAAAGGTGTATAAATGCTATGATATTGCCAAATTTTTAGGATATGATTGGAAAACGATTTGGGCAAATAGAATGAATGTTTATTTTCCTAAGTATTATGCTCCTTTAAAGATTCTTGATAGGTTAGAGGTTGTTAAATATGGCGGAAATCATAAAACGATTGTTAGATTGAAATAATCTTTTATTATGCTATCTTTTAATACGAGTTTCTTTTAATATGGATTTCTTTTATCCCTTATTTTTTGGTTTTTTCTATTTTATTATGCTGTATACTATATTCTTCTTTCTATTAACGTTTACTGTTATTGCTGAACATTGTTGTAATGATTTCCATATATAAAGAGTTACGTAATAAAAATTGACAATTTACACATAAATTTTGAAAAATCTTAATTTTTGAGCTTTTTTTTCCGTATATAAAGCTCCCGTAATAAAAGACCAAAAAAAATTTTTCCATATATAAAGAGTTACGTATTAAAAGCCATTCGTATATAAAGAAAATACCCCATTATTTCCTATGGAAAAATCGGTTACTACTTTATAGAGAATAGAAAGATTTAAATACTATTATGTATTATATATTATAAGATGGTAAACGAAGAAAAAAAAGAGGAAGTATTGAAATGGCTTAAACAATTTAAAAGACTTTCCTCTTCGAGATTTGTTGGATTGCTCGGAATAGATTATAATTCTGTTAAAAAAATTCTTGAAAATTTGGAGCAAGAAAAAAAGGTCATCAAAGAAGAAGAAACCAATTCTACATATTGGAGGCTAAACAAAGATGAAAATAACGAATGAAAAAATAATCGAAAAAACTGAAGAAAAAACAAAAGAAGAAATAGAAAAAGAGTTTTTAGAGGTTAAAAATATTCTAAAAAAAGAAGAATCTACAAAACACAATCATCCTTATATCAGAAAACAAATTTCAGATAATGAAAATCTAAGAGAGGTTTTTTTGGCAGTGATAAGGCATAATCCTGCTTTAATAGGAGAAATATCATCAACAGCTTTATTAACCAAACCAACTTGTTATTCTCAACTTCATAAATTGCTTTCATTAAAACTAGTTAATAGAAGATATTATTTTGATATATTAAAAGATGGAGAAAAAGAGAATGGCGACAAAGAAATAATAAAAAAATTCGATGATTTTACCTCAAAAATGCCTCCTAATTTGAAAAGATATTACCAAGCAAAAACTTCTTTTTGGATTATAACTGATTTCGGAAAATGTTTTGCTAAATGGGCTTTAATTAAAAAAGAAGAATTTAAACAAAAAAAAGAACAAAAAAATGGCAATTAGAGGAGAAGAATGGGTTAAACATGTTTTGAAAGAACAAGGATGGAGTTTATATAACTTAGCTAATGAAGATATTTTTGCTACTAATTATAATTTAGGATTGATTGTCGAAGAAAAAGACTACAAATTTCCGATTAAAGTTGGAAAAACAATTTATACTGTTGCTGGAAGAAAAAGATATCCTTTTAAATTTAATCAAATAAAGAAACAAACATTAGAAGTAATAGATAAATTAAGAAAAGCAAATAGATTTTTTAATCTGGTTCAGGTTTATATTGTTTCTAGAATGATTGGAAGAAATGTTTATGCAATCAGAAAATATAATACTACTATATTTATTGTCCATAAATCTTATTTTCCAGTCTGGTTAAAATCATTAAAATTATTATATTTAGGAGTAGGGGGATTTATACAAGAAGATATGTATATGGGAGGAAAATGAAACAAAAAATCTTCAAAATCTATTGTAAAAATTGTAAGAATTCACAAAAAACAATAGTAAGAAAAGGCAAAGTTTATGGAAAAACAAGAAGGTGTGTATATTGCGGAAAAACTATAACTATGAATAGGTTTAACACAATTCCTATTAATAGTCATTAGCTTCTGTGTCCTCTTTGCTAATGACAAGGTAGGAGGGTTTAGACAACTCTTTTCCCCTCCTGCCCCCAAAAGACGTGAAAAAAATGACACGAGAATATGACAAAAAAACAAATAGAAGATTAATATTAATCATAATTTTGTTAGCAATAGCTTTGATTGTTGCAGTTGGATATATATCTTATGGAGTTATTAGAGAAAATTATTATGCTCTTGGGTTTCAAGATGGACAAGCATTAATAATTAATCGAATTCAAAACAATCAAATCCCCATAGTTTATCAAGACAGAGAATCAAACAAAACAGAAATCCGCTGGATAACATTAGGACAGGCATGTTCCCAAATTGTAGAAAAATGAAAAATGAAAACTGAAAAAGAGATAAGAGAATTATATGAAGCAGTTGATTTATGCTTGCTGGAGAATATCAAAAGCTTTAGAAGGCGAAACAATCAGGGATTTACAAAAATTAAGAGCTGCTCTTGAATGGGTCTTAGAATAGCGAGGAAAAAAAATGAAACAAAAAACTCTAAGTGAAAAAGGATTTGAATTAGACCCAAATAGCCCTAACTACAACACTGCCTACTATGAAGAAGATGTAAAAGAATTTATTAAAGAAATTTTAGATGAGATTGATGATTGTTGTGGAAAAATAATAAAACAAGAAGAAATAAAAGAATTTGGAATAACAAAAGAAAGTTATGAAGATGCAGTAATTAGATGGAAAAATTCTCGATTAGGGAAAAAAATAAAACAAATAATTAAACAAAAAGCTGGAAAGGAGTTAGTAGAATGAAACCTAAAATCTATTACAAAACATTAGAAGAATGGAAACAAGCAGGAAAACCCACAAATTGTATAGTCTGTTGTGATTGTTTAGAAGGTTTAAAAGAATTGCCAGATAATTATGTTGATTTGGTTGTCACTGACCCTCCTTATGGAATAGATGCGGACAAAAGTTTTAAAATAAACTGGAAAAGGAAAAAGAAATATTTAAATTTTATAAAGAAATGTTGTGTAGAATTTTATAGAATATTAAAGAATAATGGAAGTATGTATTTAATGTGTGATAGGGTAAATTCACATAAAATTAAATTATTATTAGATGAGATTTTTGAAGAGAATAATTTTAGGTCTGAAATTGTTTGGAATACAGGAGAAAATATTTCAGGATTCAAATCTAAAGCAAAAAATTGGATTTATTCTCAAATAAGGATTTTCTATTATGTAAAAACTAATGAATTTATTTTTAACAAACAATACATACCCTGTAAGAGTAACCCAAATAAATTAAAACCATGTAGTGATATATGGAATGATATATTATCTTTTCAATATTCTTCACAAGCAAAAAAAGAAGGGCTATCATTTCCTACACAAAAACCAATAGAATTAATTAAAAGAATCCTAAAAGCATCTTCAAATAAAGGAAATTTAGTCCTTGACTCCTTTCTCGGTTCAGGCACAACAGCAGTTACATGTAAAAGGTTAGGAAGAAACTTCATAGGTTTTGAAATTAATCCCGAATATTGTAAAATTGCAGTTAAAAGATTAGAACAAGAAAATATACAAAATTGGCTAAAGTGAATTTGACTTAAATTACAAAAAGAAACAAGGAAAATGAAAACTAAACCACAACCTTTGGATTTGGAAGAAATAAAGATAATAATAAGTGATATTGGAAAAAAGAAAGCAGAACAATTAGTTAATTATTTTAAATATAAACTAAAATCTGCATGTGAGTTTTATTTGAGGTATAAAGATAAACCAGTGTTGTTGTTTAAAAATTTTCCAGAATACAAAGAATTAGCGATAAAAGATAAAGCCATAATACCAGATTTGGAAGGCAAATTTACTTGGCTTACTTTAGATTACAACGAATGGCTCTTCAAACTCGCATTTAAAGATATTTTCAAATGAAACCTAAAATAAAATTTATACATAATTGGAATAATAAATTAAATTGTAAATTTTTTACAACAATTCGTAAATTTAGCAAAGAAAAAGAAGAGTATTATAGGAAGTATTATAATACAACATTTGAGGTCTTACTTAATGACAAAAAAGTATGTGAAGCAAAATTGATTAATATTGATGTTGTTGATTTTAGGGATATACCACAACAATTGCTTTTACTTGATGTCGGACAATTCAATCCTCAAGACGTTTTCATAAAATTTGGAATAAGAAATAAAACAAAGGTGTTATTGCTAACATTTATGAATGTTAAAAAATGACAAACCAAACAAAAAAATCAAAAATAGAAAAAGCAAGAGAGATAAGTATATCTAAACAAAGTTATGAAGCAATAAATAAATTTATCAATAAGCAAGAAAAGGTGATAGAAGCCAATAGTGATTTATTGAAAGCATCTAATCAAATTTTAAAGAAATTAGAAAGAAGTGATATAGATAATTTTGAAGAAGTTAAACAAATAGCAATTTTACAAACAAAAGCGGTTATGAAATTAGCATTTCAGTTCAACTTTTTTTATAAATCAATAATAGATTATTTAAATAGAATAATAAAAACAGGAAAAGGAGTTTTTTGAATATGACAAACCAAACTAAAAAACTAATCTCAAATTTGAAGAAGGAGATTGAGGAAATAAACAAGAAGGAAACTATAACTCAAACAGATTTATCTAACTATAATTTTAAGAAATCACAACTCCAATTCGCAGAAAAGTTGATTAAGGCAATTAAAGAGGATGTTGAAAATAGATTACCTCCAGAAAATTATGATATGTCATATCCTACTCAAGAGGAAAATGAGGCATATAATGATGCAATTTCAGATGTCAAAATAGAACTAAACAAAATCTTAGATGAGATAAAATGAAACGCATATTTGTATCGCAAACAACATTAAAAATGGGCAGAAACCGCTCTCACAGGATATTAGAGAGATTAATTGATAAAGGAAAAGAAACAGATGCCCCTAATTTGGAATTTATAAAAAAAGGAACAGAATCAATAACAATTCCAAACAACAAATTGGCAGAATTCTGCCCTCATATCTATTACTGCCCTGCTCAATCAATAGACAAAAATTGCTTTTATAATAAATTCCTGCACTGCCAGATAGCAAGGCAGTTGGAAAAAAAATATCCATTAAAACAAATTGATAAATTTTATTTAAGATACAAGGATAGATTGAAATAGGCGATTATTTCTAACTTAAGAAGATACACTACAAACAAAACTCCCGCTATTATTGACTTTACAATCCCAAAGAGTTCCATCTGGAGATTTTTGTTTTATATCTCCTAAAAGGAAGAAGTTTCCTTCTACATCAATCCAACTTACATTTAATTTCGAGGTTCTGTTCCTCCATATTTGAAGTTTTTTTATTGTAGGAGTTATTGAAGTTATATTTATATAAAATTTTGCTGTTTTTGAATTTAACAAAGTATCATTTACAGTAACCTCAAGCCAATATATTTTTATTTCATCTAATGCTGTAACATTTGTTATTACCCCATCATTATCAATAGAAAAAACAGATGTATCATTTAATGAAAAAGTATCAACTCCTACAAGATTATCAGAAGCATCTAAATCAAAATAAAATGAAGTATTTACTGTATGAGTGAAATTCTGTAGATTGGTAAATGTTGGAGGAGTAGAATCTATTGTTATTGTTCTGTTTCCTGTTTCAAAAATGTTTCCAGCCGAATCAACAATTCTCCAAAACCATTTATAAATTCCATCTAAAAAATCATAAATAATCCCTAAAATAACATTCTTTTTTGGAGGAGAATAATTTACTGTTGTCTGATTTACAAGTCCTGAATTATTATAAATAAACAAAGTTATATTAACCAAACCAACATCATCTGTTGCATTTACAGTCATGTTTTGTTGGGTTGTTGCGTTTTTAGTACCATTTTGAGGAGAAATATGAGTTGCATTCGGAGGAGTCAAATCAATATAAAATACTATTGAACTTGAATTTATATTATTGTTAGTATCATTCGCCCAGATAGTTACATTGTGCTGTCCTTCTGCCCAAACAACATTAGTGATGTTAGCACAATTAGGAAGAGTTATATTAACTGAATAGGTATCATTAGAATACCAGCAAGAATCTACCCCCCCTGCATCTGAAACAGTATAATTTATATCTATTGTATCATCATTCCAATAGGTATTATTTCCAGGATAAACTATGTTTATATTCGGGGGAGTAGTATCAACACCAGTTACATTTACCCACCAAGTTTCTGAACTTGTAGTATAATTCTGTGAATTCGAATAAATACAGGTTATATTTTCAACCTGAACTGTGTTGAAGGTTGTTGTATTTCCAATAGGAGAAGTTCCAGAATTAATAACGACTCCTTGCCTATATAATGTAAGAATTGCAGAAGGGTCTCCATTTATAATAGAACAATTTATATCAATAGTATTCCCCTGGCTTATAGTTATGTTTCCTTCAGTTCCATTTAAAGTTAAATTGATTTTGCTTGATACCTGATTTACTACTAATGTAAATGTATCCATACTTGAATTGTCTGTATAGTTTTGCCCTCCAGTGGCATTATAAATATAATTATAAGTTCCTGCACCCAAAACAGAAGTATCTGGATTACTAACCTCAATGCCATCTCTAAACAACTTATATACAACATCTGCATCTCCAATATTTGTTTCTGTTCCTTCAACATCTGCAGCAATGCCATAATCTATCGGAGAAGTTCCTGATATAGAACCCTGAGGAGCTATTTTATTCACTGTAACTTTATAGATTGTAGAATTAAGATTATTTGAAGTATCATTTATTGTAATATTGATTAAATAAGTTCCTGCAGCTATATTAGCAGTTGAATTTTCTAACCAACCGCTTTGATTAATCTTAAACAAAGTTGTCCAGTTGATTGAATAGCTGTCAAATGCTGTTTCATCTGTTGCATCAAAATCAACTCCAAACCCTTGAGTATAATTTATTGTTGTGTTTGCTGGAATTGTTACAAAATAAGGGCTTATAGTATCAACCAAACTTATGCCCCATATAGGTGTTTGGTTAGTATTCCCTACACTATCATTAAAATACCAAGTCCAATTTATGTCCCCTATATTTATATTTATTGTTTTAGTAATTGATATTTCCTCTCCATTTGTATAAGTTCCAGTTGTATTTTCCCAATCTGTTCCATTATACCAACTGAATATATAACTATCTGGATTTGCATCACTCAAAGTTATATTAAAATAAACACTTTCTCCTACTTTAGTATAAGCTGTTAAATTAGTTTTATTATTGCTCCAAGCAGGATAAATTGTATCTTTAAAAAAAGTAATAGATGTTTCATTTATATTATTGCTTGTATCATTACAATAAACAGTCCAAGTATTGCTTCCTTCTGAACTTATAACATTAGTGAAATTAACTCCCATTACTACAGGAGTTGAATTAGTTTTTCCGCCATCAACAGAATACCAGCAAAATCCTGGATGAAGTTCGCTATAAGTATAATTTAATTCACTTACATTTATATTATAGCTTTTATTCTCTGGATATATTATATTTATAACAGGTTTTGTTACATCATTCACTGTTAATGTTTTCACATCCATACTTGAATTTGCTGTCCAATTAGCTCCCCCAGTAGTATTTAAAATATAATTATAAGTTCCCAACGAAGGACTCCAAGTTTCTCCACTTCCTTTATCAACGCCATCTCTATAAACTTTATAAACTACATCACTATCTCCTACATTGTTTTCTGAATATCCTATTGTTACTGTTTGGCTTTCATTTATTGTCCAACCCAAATTTGAAGTTAAATAACCTACAGGGGTTGCTTTATTAATAATCAAAGTTTCTGAATCTAAATTTGCTGAAGCCGAATAGTTCTGCCCTCCAGTAGAATTCAAAATAATATTGTAAGTTCCTGCTGCTGCCTGAGTGTAAGAAGAACCTTTATCAACTCCATTTACATAAAGCTTGTATACAACATCATCATCTCCTGAATTAGATTCGCTTATTCCTATATTTGTGGCAGTTCCATCATAAGTTCTTGTTAAAGCTGTATCATTTGTAATTGATGCAGACAATGTAGCTTTATTGACCACCAAAATTTTTGACGTGCTTTTTGTAGTATAATTAGTGTTTCCAGTTGTATTAAAAGTGTAATTATAGCTTCCTGCTGCTAAAACAGAGTTATCTGGATTGCTTACTAAACCAGTATCATTCCTGTATAGATTGCAAGTAAGCTGTGAAGGACAGCCAATACCTTCATAATCGCTTGCAGTACCATAAGTTATTGGAGATGTTCCAGTAATATCGAGGACATAAGAGCTGTTTTTTGCTATTGTATAAGAATAAGTATTACTGGTATTATATAAATTATTTGAACCATTGCCATAAGCCCAGAAATAATAAGTATATGTTCCAGCAGATAAGTCTTTTATAGTGAAATTATAAACATCAAGAGATAAATTTGTCAAGCTATAATTATTCCCATTAAATTCTATTCCTGCTGTGCCATTAGTTGATGTTATTGTTATATTGAATTCATAAACTCTATTTTCAACATACTCTGTGTTATTAGGAGGAGTTTGAGTTGGCGAACTAAATATAGGATATTCTGTGTCAACACTTGTATTAACAGTATAGCTTCTATCCACACTTACATTATAATTATGGTTTGTTCCATTACCCCAAGAATGCCATCTATAAGTATATGTTCCTGCAGATGTGAATGTATAAGAAGCATTATATTCATTTGCAGTTAAATTAGTTGCAGTTATATTATGTCCATCAATTTCTAATAAAACAGTTCCATTTGTAGATGTTACTGTAACATTAAAATGCCCTGTTCCTGAACCAACAAGAGTTCCGTTATCATCCCAATAATTGCTGAATATCGGATATTCTGTATCTACGGGTCCTGTAGAATAATATTCTACAATGATATCTCCTTTTAAAATTGGAGTGTAGAAAGGATTTGTAAGATTTCCAGCTAAAAATTTAAAATAAGGGAATATAAAATCTGCTTCCTCGCTTATATCAAATGTAATAGTGTTGCCTGATAAATTTTGATAATTAGTATAATATGCTTTGTTATATCCTTTTGATGTGTTTTGATAAATAGAAATTATTTCATCCTCTGACAAAACCCTTCTAAAAAGCATTAATTCATCAATTGAGCCATTAAACATCTCTCCACCTGCTCTACCTATTTCCAATTTTTCGTCTGCATAATCTAAAGGTCCACTAATAGAGATAGATTCAACTTCTTTGTTTCCATTTAAATAAAAAATACAATTAGTTCCATTATAAATTGCAGCAGCAAATTGCCAATTATCATTAGTTGGAAGATAATCATCGGCATCGCATGACGCTAAATTTGTTCCATTATACAGAATAAGCTCTAATTTGCCAGTGTTATCTATCCTAAACCTATACGCTTCATTTGCTCTTGAGACCATATTTCTATTTCCAGAACCTCTTGGATAAATCCACGCAGTGATAGTTATATAATCTGCTTCTAAATTAGTTCCAGTATCAGGAACATATAAATAATCATCAATTCCATCAAACTCAAAACATCCAGTATTATTCAATCCACCGCTCTCATTGAAAAAAACTCCTCCATACTTTGTAGTTACATCGTTTCCGCTACCACTTATATCAATACCTCTCCCCCATTCAAAAGGCATATAAAGAAACAATCCAGACACATTAACAGAGCTATTAATCTGTCCTATTCTAACAGAAAAATTTGAATTTACATTGTTTTCATAGGTTAATGTTAAATTAACCTTGTTATATCCATTATTATTCCAATTGCTTCCATCTGTTATATTAACTGCCATGATTTTTTGGGTTCCTGTTGCTACAAATCTTGCTGATTGGTTGTTGTAAATATCTAATATCTGCTGGTCTGTTAATGTAGTATTGAAAAGCATAACTTCATCAATCATTCCATTAAACCCATTATCATATCCAATATAAAAAGGATTATCATTAGTTCCTACAGAAGCAGGAACAGAGGTTGTATCTGAAAAAACTTCGCTTCCATCTAAATATGTTTTTATATAAGTGCTTGGAGAAAAAGACATACAAATGAACTGCCATGTATTTAATTCTAATAATCCTGTGGAAGAATCTCCTCCTGCAGAAGAACCAGCACTCCATACCCATGCAGAAATATTTTTTGAAGTCCCATAATTTAAACTAAGATAAAAACCATCATTAGCTACATATTTTTCAAGAGCTTTTCCATATTCTGTATCAGATTTTCCATAAAACCAGCCACATATAGTAAATCCTCCTGTAATATCTAAACTTGCACTATCAGATACTTCAACATAATCTCCATTTCCATCAAGCTGGACGCAATCACCATAAAGACAATTTGTAGAATTAGCAACAGCATTTCCATAAGCAACGCCATCATTATCAAAACTTGTAAAATCATAAGCTGTAAAAGACAAAGTATTTTCTGCATCACCATCAAAACTCCAATATCCTATTAAACTATCATAAGGAGCAGTGTTTGAAATATCTAAATGAGTGAAATTTGACTCTCCTGTTTCTGCTGTTATATTAGTTAATAATGAATTTGTAATAACTTCTTCTTCATCTATGGTTATTGTTGGGTCAAAACTTATATTCCAAGTTCCATCGCTGTTCTTTTTCCAATTAAAAACGATTTCTTCATTAATGCACTGTCCATTTTTGTTGTATTCTAAACACTCTGTCCAGTTGTTATTTAACCCCCCAATAACAACATCTGTTTTATTTATAACCACAATTTTGTATGTTCTTAAAATATCATCATGCGAAATTTTAACTTTATTGTTTAGGATGATTGAATGACCTTGTAATTTAATCTTTCCTTTAATATCATTTAAATTCATTGGAACTATATCAATTGTGTTTGTTGTATCATTCCAAACCTCTTTTGTTGCATTTACCCTATGCAGAACAACATATTTAATAGAGTTTCTTTGTTGTGTTGTAATATTGGAAAAATCAACACCATACTTGCATTTATTTCTCTTATAGCAGTTTTTCCATAATTTCTTTTGTATGTTATCAGGAATTTCATTCCAATTCAATATTTGTCCATTATTCAAAACAAAAAGAGGTTTATAAGTTACAGAATATCCTTTATAATAAATCTTTAACCCATTATCTATAGAAACACTAAAATGTTTTAATTCTGGATTAGAATGATACGGATTGATTGTCAGTTTATTAGAATAAAAAGTTTCATCTGCCAATGTCAAAATTAAATAAAAAAGAGACCCTATACAAAATATCATAAATATTTTCTTTATTGTAATTTTAGATTTTTTATTTTCCATCTTATCCTTCAACCACCACATATCCATTTTCAAAATATATAGATATTGAATTATTTGTATCTGTAATTTTAGCAGAATTATTTAATATTATTTTATCATTTACTTCTACTTCTGAAGACTGAATTTTACTTATATTTGTAATATTATGTCCCCCAACATCCCAATTATTAGTTAATGTTCTTGTTCCATCTCTTGTCAGAAAAATGCTTAAGTCAGGAATTCCAGTTGCAACTTCAGTACTTGTTGTTCTTAAATCAATAAAACTTCCTGACCAATCATTGTCATTTGCTCTTCCGCAATAAGCATACAATAAAACAAAACCATATTCATAATTAGAAGGCAAATCAAAACTTACAGGATTTGCAGAAATATCTAAACAAGATGCTAGATTTGGATAAGTTTCTGTTTCTGAAGCTGCTAATTGGTGCAATTCTGTTGTATCAACTGAATCATTCCTTCCAAGAATACCAATATAATACCTTCTATATTTTGTAGGATTTGAGCATTCAGCAGAGTTAGTTCCATCATCGCACCAAGTCAAATTTAATCCTGTCTGGTCAGAATACTGCCAATTTCCTCCCTGCCTGTAAACCAACTCAATAATATCTCCAGCAGAAGTATTTTGTGATGATGTAGTAAATACCTCATTGATATATGTATATTCTCCGCTTGTAACACTTATTTTTGGAAAATCCTCTTGGATTATTCCCATTCCAGATATAACATCTAAATTTGATAATTTAAAAGTGTTTTTTCTTATTTTTATATCTTCTTTATTCATTAACCCAGAACCTGCCAAAACCTCTATATTCCCTGAATGAGAAATAACATTAAAAAAGTCAGCAATTCCTCCAGGAGATAAATGCGTTGTTATGTAGTTTTGAATTGGCGCATGCTGGATATTGCAGTCATTATCAACATAATAAACAGAATGGGTTTCATCAGGAACATTAACGCTCCCTGAAGAAATATTGCAGTATTTTTCTGTATTGTCTGTTTTTACTAATCTCATAACAAATCCAGGGTAATTTACAGTAAGTCCAGAAGGATTGCTTACATTCAAATTTCCATTTTCATCAACTTCTTCTGCCCAGATTATTCCAGAGCCAAGATAACCTTTAACAGGCTGTCCAAATATATAGCCTTCTATTGTTGCATTTCCACCAACATCTATATTATCGGAAACATCAATATCCCTTACAAATAATTTGATTATTCTATTCAATAAACTTCCTAAGTAAGTGAAAAAGCCTGTTCCAGCAGTTATATTATTATTCCCCCAACTAAAATTAGAATTATTAATGTATTCTTCAACCTGTTGTTCTGTTAAAACAGAGTCTGGGTCAATCAATCTTCCAACTCCCAACACTAAGGGTAGCAAGAGTATCAGAATCCCAAATAAAACTAAATATTTTTTGTTCATCTTCAAATAACTATTTTATAATTTAAGTAAAAGAAGTATTTAAAATTTTCTAAAAGGATAAATATAAAAACCTTAATTTCTTAATATGAATATGGAAGAGGGACAAAAAGAAATAACTTTAAAAGAAGAAATTAAAAGCGATATCAATAATCTACCGAACAGAGCAATCCGTATTGCAGGAGCAACAGCCTCAATCATGATAATAGCTATAATCTTAAAATCCATTAAATTAATACCCAATTCGATAGCTCTTTCTTTGGGTTTGTTTGTTTCATTACCTCTAATTTACTCTTTTATTTTTGGAATAATATTCAACAAGCCAAATTTCGCATCAGCACTTAGACATTACTCTTTTGCTATATATATCATTATATCTTTAGTAATATACATGGTGATTTTAAAACCAGATTCACTTATTTTAATAGTTAGATATCTGCTTCACTTTTTTATTGGTTTTATTTTAGCAATAATGGGATACACTTCTTATGCAGTTTCTTATAAATTATCAAAAAAATTAAAAAAATATAGATGGAGAGCATTAATAAGTTTTGGAGTTAGTTTTTTAACAATGTTTATTATAACTTTCATCTTATATTACTTTAAAATATTTGAATTAATTTAAAACTGGCAATGAATCCAATACTTTATTTAATAAGATTAGGAGGCAGATTTACTCTTTTCTTTTTTAGAAAATGGTATATAGTAATAACTATCTTAATTTTACTTCCCTCGATTATTTCTTCAATTCAAGAAGGGATAGAGCAAAAAAACCCTTTAATCCCTATTTATGACTTAGGAATGATGTCTATTTCTGCAGACCAGTCTTTATATGACGAGCTACAAAACAATACTGATGAGATAATCCCTAATTTTAAACCAGATAATAAAATTCTAAATAAAATAGATTATTGGGGTAGATTTGCTTGGAATTTAGGTAAAAGGGTTTTTGTAAATCTTTGGATGATAATCTTTAATTTTATGGTTTTTTATTGGTTTTTCGGTTTAACGAATAAATCAAAGGAAGGAAGAAATCTTCTTTTAGCCTTTTTAACAATGGTTTTTTTACAGATTTTTATTAGATTGCTGCTTTTAGTGATAACTAATGATATAGAAATACCAGGTGAGCTTAATCTTTATTCAAAGATGTGGTTTATTATTAAATTTATAATGCCTTTTAAAGGAGTTTATAGTCTGATTAAATTTATAATAAGTTCTATTGTTTGAGATGGCATGGATTGAAAGCAAAGATTTGGAAAAAAGCATACTCTTGTGTATTCACAAAAATCCCTTATCAATTACAGATATAGCCAAAGAAACAAAAAGAGCAAAACCAACAATTAGCAAAACCATAGAAAGGATGGAAAACCAAGAATTGATAATAAAAACTCATGATTATAAAAAAGATGCAAGAAAATCAAAAATCTCAATTAATCCTAAGAGAGTAAAAATAGAGAAGTCTTATATGTTCTATTTAACTTATTATATTCTGATTTCTATTTCCTTGATTATTTCAGGAATATCTTCATTAATCGTAAAAAATCCTCTTTTCATCTTTGGGTCTATAATTGTTGCACTTCCAGTATTTTTAATGATGATTTATGAAGTTTTTACTAAAGAAGATAAGATTGTTGTTTATAAAAATCCAAAATTAACAAAAAAAGAAAATAAAGAAGAGATAAAAACTTGTTAGATATGGCTAACTAATTAGTTTTATTGATAAAAACAACCAACCATTTATAAAGGTGTTTTACCTATATTTTTTAAGGAATTTTGACAATTCCTATTTATAAAAATACTTGAAAGGAGGGTAAAGGAACTATGAAAAACAAGAAAGGCATCGCTACATGGCTAGTGGTCTTATTAGTTATAGGAGTAATTGCAATATTTGCTATTCCTTTAGCATATGTTGGATTTGCAGCAGTTAAACCTGTACCAGCAGCAGTAGAGTATGAAGGTGAGTTTGATGACGCTTATTTAGCAACAAAAGGTGACTTTTATTCAGATTTTACTGAAGGAACAGACTGTAATATCACCAACGATGTTTTGGGAGGTGCTAGTTACACTTCTTGTATATATGACACAGCTACTGATATAGGTGGAACACAGAATAGTACAGAGTATAGGTTTGATTTAGTTCTTGACATTGATGATGATGTTGAGAACATGGAGATAGAAGCTAACTTACAGAATACAGGCACTGGTCAGGCAAAGGATGATATCGTCATCAAAGAGGCTCAGCTTTGGACTTATGATGACCCAGATGAAGCTGAAATGCTATTTGATGAGAGTACTTTGCTTATAGACAACGAAGACGGTAGCATTGAAGGAGAAACAGGACCTTTGGCTGGAGACGAATATGTATTACATATTGTCTTGAAAACAAAGCTTGTAAGTCCAGCATTCGCAGACGGTGACGACATTATGAAAATAGACCTAGACTTAACAACAGAAGGTGATGTTGATGCAGCCAGAATAACATTGGAAGAATAAAAAGGAAATTTTTCCTTTCCTTTTTATTTTTATAATTAGTGGTAAAAATGAGAAAAGCGAGTTTATTAACCATACTTGTATTAGTAACTCTAGTACTTCCAATGGTCCTAGCAACACAAAACGCTATACTAAATGTTACTGGAAATAACAGTGCTTTGACATTTACATTATCTACGGTTCAAACTAGCGTAAATCCTGTTATCGGTGCTAATGTAACTTATGTTACTATAGTTAATGTAACTGGTCCAGATGCAACTTGGAATCTGACAAGCTTTGATTTTTATCTTCCTGATAATAGCTCTACTACAGTAGCCACAGATTTTGTTTTGAGAAATTCAAGTGGTAGTCAAAAAAATGCGAGTTCATTTACCGCAGGAAACTACAATTATGTTAGTTTTTCAGGGCTTGGTCCTTATTTGAATGGTTCAGCTAATGGAACAACATTTAATATAACTTGGATGCTTGATGAACCAATAAGCTCAACAAAAATCTCTGCATCTCAATCAGGAAGGGTATATACAGAAAAGTGGAATATAACTAGCTCAGCAACAAACTTGACAATAGTTAATGCAAGTTTGATTGTTGTTCCAACTTATTGGTATACTAGAATTGGAGACCCAATATCAGTCACTTTTAATAATACAGCAAAGGACTATGTTGCAAACTATACCTCTCTAAAAGTTTATACCGATTTGAATTTAAGTAGCAATTTACAGAGATATGGTTCAGGATGGGGCGAATTAAAAGTTGTTTATAATGGACCAACAGTTAGCTCAAGCAGTGGAGATAAACCATCAAAACCTTTATCAATAACACCAACAGAAACACAAGCCAGACTAGCCTTGTGGACACTTACTATTATAGGAATTATAGCTATAATCGGCTTAGTAATATTTTTAGTAATTGTTTTAACAAAAAAATAAAGATAAGCCAAAAAAATAACACAGGTTTATCTTTATAGTTGTAAAAATACTTGAAAGGAGGGTAAAATAAAAAAAATGTTTGGAATAAGCGGAACAGCTTTAGGTGCAATCCTAAGAGCAAAAGGAAGAACTTATAAAGAGATATCTATAGTTTCAGTAGTGTATGCAATAATTGTGTTATTAGTCTCTTTAGTTGTATTAATACTAGGAACAAGCACTATTTCAGGTTTATTAGTATGGTTGCCTGAAAGTGTCGCAGCAGGAATAACTGTTAGTGGTCTTGCTTTGGCATTTACAGGAGCTATTTTAGCAGGAGTAACCGCATTTGTATCAATGGTACTTGGTGCAGCAATTTTAGATGCATCTGAAGCAATTATAAGAGGTATAAGATAAGATTTTTTCTTATCTTTTTTATTAATATGAAAAAGAAAAACTTAATCCTAAATGTAATAATAATCTTACTAGTTTTACTTATTTCTTATTCTGTTTCTGCTTATGAGTGCAATCCAAGTTGGTGTGATTCTGGTTATGTAAGCAAAGGAGTAACTTGTGAGGTTAATGGATTAAGATATGAATGTAAAAGAGAATGTTACAGACCTGGACATTGCGGGAATTATGGTGGATGGTATGCTTGTGCAAACAATTATTTTAGCATAGATGATAATGACCAAGGGAGATGGTTTACTAGTGATACTTGTTATGAGGATAGTAACCATTGTTATCAATATAAAGCAGAAGGAAGGTTAGGTGTAACTGATTGGGACCCTGGTTGGGGGTTTGAAGCAAAGAGTGTTAAATTAACCGTTAAAGATACTTGGGATGAAGTTAGTCAATGTAGCAATACTGGAGATATTTGGGGTTTAACTACAGATGTACATGAGTTAGGAAGAGGGAAATCAGGAGGACATTCTGCTGCTATAAAATATCAAGCTTATTCCGATACTTATTGCAGAGGCAGTTATGATGGTATTGAAGGTGGAATGAGAGTTCTATTCTATGTTAGAACTGCTCCTTGGATAGAAGAAAGGACTTATTACGAAACTTGTTCTGGAGAATGGGAATGTGAGAATGGAGACACTAAATGTGAAGGAAATAATTACTATGTTTGTAAAAATCACAATTGGGATAATCAAGGAAAAATTGTAGGTAAGTGTGGAGTAGAATGTAAGGAAAATTATGATTGTTCTTCAGGTGAGATTTGTAAGGACTATAAATGCGTCCCAGACCCATGCAAATATGTGACTTGTGAGGATAAATGCCAAAACTCAGTAAGATATTATGATGGATACTGCAAAGATGGAGAATGTGTTTATAAAACAGAAACATGCGAGTTTGGATGCAAAGGAGATTTTTGTGCAGAAGACCCATGCAAAGGAGTAGAATGCAATGATAAATGTGAAAATTCTATATGGTATCATGATGGTCATTGTGTAAATGGAAGATGTGTTTATGATAGTAAAGACACTTGTAAATATGGATGTCAGGGAGAGCCAAATCCAATGTTAGCAATTATTGTTGGTGAGGGGATGTGTAAATCAAGCCCTTGTGAAGGAGTAACTTGTGATGATTATTGTTCTGGAACAACCTTGTTTTATGATGGAAAATGTGTAAATGGCAAATGTACTGGATTTAAAGAAAAGAAATATGCAGAAGAATGCGGATGGAAGCCATGGTATCAAAACACTTGGGTTTGGATAGGTGGGGTAATATTTATAATCTCTATTATCATTGGTATAACATATTATAGGAGAGTAAGATGAAAACAAAAAACATATTAATAATCTTGGTAATTGTTTTAGGAATTATTTTAATCACAGTTGGAACTTTAGCTATATTTAGACCAGCTCTTTTATCATCTATTACTGGAACTTGTATTGGCGGATTAAATATTTTAATTTCAAGAGCTTCTCATTTACCAGGACAAGAATTTTTTCATGGAGAAGCAACAGCTAATTTAGGAGGAGAATGCTTTAAAATTGCTTGGACAGAGCAAGATATAGAAAAATATTTGGCAGAAGGAGGAGATGCAGACAGAGGAGTTTATGGAGATATTGTAATCAATTCTCAGACAAATACATTCCATACAAGAGAGAGGTCAAATGAAATAATTGAAAGTTATCATATTAAAGGTTATCCAACATATATTTCTTGTTCAGATACTGATTGTAAAAATTGGTTGGATAGTGATGGAATTCAATATAGAAGAGTTGTAGGTTCAAATCTCGGATGGGGAACTTGTAATTGTATTTACACAATGGAAAGAGGAAGGTTTGCTCCTTTTACTGGTGGAAGAGAGAAGCACTTTGAGGCAACCATATCTATTGATGGATTAGGTAGTCAAAAAATTTCTGATAGGCAACAAAGCGTCTCATTTGGAGATAAAGCCTTTTTCCAATGGCAGGGAGATTTAATAGGAACAAGATGGATAGATACTCCTTTTGCTTATACTCCATTTAGAGAGGGAAATAATTATGTTTTAACAAGTACAACATATGATGATTTTGGAGATGAATATGTTTATGTTGATGGTAATAGATATACTCTTGAGACAATAGATAATTGTATAAAAGGAGAAATCTTAATGTCTTATGTGACAAAATGTATAAATGCTTATAAAAGCAAAGCAGATGAATTATTAAGAGATAAAACTAATGATTATATTAATTCTATAGATTTTGTTACTGGTGCTCATTGGAATGTTGATGAGGGAGATTTGATTGTTGATTTAGAGCCATACTCAACTACATATCCAAGATTTACTTTTGATATTAACGCAGAATGGCTTGGAATAGAATATTTAGTAGGGAAACCAAAAGTGTCATGTCCAAGCGACCAAGAAGGATTTAGTGGAGAAACAAGGGAATTTGATTTAAAAGTGACTAACATTGGTGAAGGAACTGGAGTTTTTGCATTATCTTTAGATTGTGGAACATTATCAGAAACAATAAGCCCAAACAGAGTTTCATTATCATCAGGAGCATCAGAAACAATAAGAGGAACAGTAAAAGGCGTAACATCAACAGAAAAATCAGACACTTGTACTTTCACAGCTTATGCTTTGAAAGACCCATCTGTTAGAGATAGTTGTAGTTTTAGTTATAAGACAAAACCAAGAAAAGTATGTTTGCCAGGAGAAAGGAAATGTTCAACAGATAAGCAATATCTTCTAATTTGTAAGGATAGTGGAGAAGACTGGGATAAATATTTCTGTGCTCAAAATTGTATTTATGACCCTAAAGAAGGAGCAAAATGTGCAGAAGACCCTACTTGTAAAAAAGAGGATGAAACTTGTACAGAAGACAAAGATTGCTGTGAAGGTTTGGAATGTAGGCAAAACGTTTGTAAGCCAATAAAACCAGGATGGCAATGGGATAATTTATACTTTATTCCAATCTTATTAACTTTAGGTTTAGCAGGATTATTTGGCTGGGCAGGAAAAGAAAGGACAGGAGCTTATTACTGGGTTGATTTTGTTATTGGAGGAGCATTAGGATTAGGTATAGGTATTGGAGCTTATTTTATTTTAAAACATTGGCTTATGATATTATTGATTGGATTAATTGGTGGAGGAGGAGCTTTGGCTTTGATATTATTTTTAGGAGGTATTCCACTCTTGCTTTTTATTATAAATTTACTGACAAGAGGAAGAGTAGTTAGGGGAATTGAAACAAAAAGAAGATTAGAAAGAGAATATGGAAGATTTAAAGAAAGATATTATCCAAGATAAAAATGAAAACAAAAAACATATTAATAATCTTGGGAATAATAATTATTTTGGTAGTTATAACTTTATTTCTATTACATTATTTTGAAATATTAGATTTTTCAAGATTGTCAACAATTCCTTCTACTGTGCATTCTACTGTACCTTCTACTGTATCAGGGGGTGGACCATGAAAAAACTAATATTATTTTTAATTTTAGGGGTACTCTTAATTAATTTAGTTAGTGCTTGGAGTTATGATGGAGAACACCACTATGGAAATGCCCATGCTTATGTGAGGATTAGCGGGACATATCCTAATTGTGATGGAAATACTCATGGTTCTTACTGTGCTGGAAGATGGTATACCGATGTAAGTCATGAAGGAGACAAATTTTGGATAGCTTATAAGGTTCCAAGCTGGGAACCCTTAACAGGCACAGATGATTGGGGTCCTAGTGGATATAAGGGTCCTATTTCTCTTCACTCAATTAGTGATGGAAGAGTATATTTAGATGAAAACGGAAATGTTCCAAAATTTGTGTTATGTGCTTGGGATTATGATTATTCAGGTGGAGACTGGGCTTGGGTTGCTAAGTGTGCAGGATATATAGGAGCAGGGTATTTAGATGGAAAAAAGAATGTGGAATGTTATGATAATTCAGATTGTAGTTCAGGAGAAATATGCGACAAATCAGGAGATTGGACTACTTGGAAATGCGTCCCAGACCCATGCAAATATGTGACTTGTGAGGATAAATGCCAAAACTCAGTAAGATATTATGATGGATACTGCAAAGATGGAGAATGTGTTTATAAAACAGAAACATGCGAGTTTGGATGCAAAGGAGATTTTTGTGCAGAAGACCCATGCAAAGGAGTAGAATGCAATGATAAATGTGAAAATTCTATATGGTATCATGATGGTCATTGTGTAAATGGAAGATGTGTTTATGATAGTAAAGACACTTGTAAATATGGATGTCAGGGAGAGCCAAATCCAATGTTAGCAATTATTGTTGGTGAGGGGATGTGTAGAGATGACCCATGCAAAGGAGTAGAATGTCCAGATTATTGTATAAATGATGATAAAAATACTCTTGCTACTGGAGGAAAATGTGTTGATGGAAAATGTGTTTATCCAGAATCAGGAAAAATACCTTATTCAGAGGAGTGTGGTTATGTTCCTATTTTGAAAAGGTGGTGGGTTTATGCAATAGGAATAGCTGTTTTAATTACAATTATCTCTATAGTCATATACTTTAAAAAGAAAAAATGATAACACAATTTATTGATTGGAATGTAATTTTTAATTTTATTAAAACTTTAAAAAACTATTTGTTTAAGGGATAATCATTAACTGGCTCATTGTAAAATCAAATCCAAAATGAACTGCAACCATTATTGGCAATAATACTGGAACAACCTTTAATGTTGATACATCTTTTCCAATTAAGTAACCCCTTGCAATAATTCCTGTAAAAATTCCTAAAATTGTAAAAATCGAGAACAACATAAAAGCAGAAAAATAAAGATAAGGTTGTTCTAATCCCAAATAACTAAACCAGTGGTGTGCAGTTAAAATCATTCTACCAATAAAAAGACCTAGTATTGACGCCCATATAGTGTTTCTTATGCCTTTACTATATATATAATTAGCTATATTTTTTCCTAAGTACAATCCAGTGCCTTCTTCAAATATAGCAACAATCAAAAACAAAAAAAAGTTTACTGATGGAGAGTATGTTGCTAATAATCCTAATCCTGCTGTAGCATAAGAACTTGCAACCCAAGGATATGTGGAAACTGGAAGTATTGAAGGCATTGTCTTGGATATACTAACTAAGAACCTTCCAATAATAAATCCTAATGGCAAGCTAACTACAGCAACAATTTTGCTTCTTAAATCAGGCAAGTAAAGACCAATTGTCCTCAAAATTGTTTTTGGAGTTTCAATACTCATAAAAGTAATTAAATATAAAAAAGGCAATGCATAAAAAATAACAGGGTTTGTTTCATAACCTGCCCTGACATCAAAAAATAATATAGTTAAAATTAAAAAAGTCACAACCAAAGGAGGAATAATGCTTTTAGGCACCCAGGGATATAATTTATCCCGCTCTTCTGGAGGAATTTCTATTTCTGTCATTCTATTTCAGGTTTTCTTTTAATTAAATAAACTATTAAAATAATCAATAAAACAGCAAATATTATTGGTATAATCCAAAATAGATTTTTTTCCCAATCTTTATCTCTACTATAAACCAAATCTAGAATTTCCCTGCTGTCCTCTTTAATGCTTAATAATAATTTTCTTTTGTCTTCTTCAGTTATATAATAATATCTTGATTTTATATATTCTACATCGCTTTTTATTTTTTTTAGTCTCTCTTGTATTTCTTCTGCATCTTCAGTACCCCATTTCTCTTCAACATAATCCCTAAAAGAGCTTAAATCACTGTCAAGACTGCTAAGATTAATATCCAAATCAATTACATTGTCATAAGTCAATCTTGTGTAATTTAATATGCTCGTTAATGTTATATTTATATTATTTTCTAAAAAATCATAAATGTTATGGGTAGTTATATTTATTTCACTAACAAGCTCTTTGGTATCATGGGTTGTATTATTAATTTCTTGTGTTGTCTGGTTTATCTGAACTAATCTATCCTTATATTTTTCTGGAAGCTCGTCAATTATTTTTATTGTGTCCTTGGTTGAAGTTCCATTATATCCCCCCTTTGTGCAATTAATAAGTAAAGGATAAGTTCCTATGCTTAATTGATTTACTGTAAAATTAATGATTCCCACAGAAAGCTCAGAGGGGGTTCCTGATTGGTTTAAACTTCCATCAGGATTATAAACTTGCCAAGAACAATCTGCTCCTGTTAATGGTCTTCCGTCTATATCATACCAAATATCATAAATTATTATATCAGAATCATCATCCCATAAAACTTGCTCTGCTAAACATAAAGGCAAAAGAACTAATACTAAAACCATAATTAAACATAATATTTTCATAAAAATAATAATAAAACCAACTACTTAAATTTTACTAAATTAATCAAGAAACCCAGATTGTCCAATTAACAAGAAGCTGGTCGTCTGTTTGTAATGTTACTGAAGTAAATGTATTCTCAGCAAATAAGGTTCCTCCAGAAACCTGATTAAATAATCCAGTCATATTTGTTTCTAAATTATCACAAGTAGCTGTAAAAGTATGAGCAATACTCCAATTTCCAGTACCTAAACTACCGTATGTTCCTTGAGTTCTAGATAAACCACAAGAAGTATATTCATTGTCTAGAGTTGTATCTCCTGCTGCAGGAGCACTACATCCTGCTGTAGCATTACATAAAGCAATGTATTGTACAGGACCTCCAGAACCAGTATCTCCTAATATAGTTTTTATCAGGTTTTTTCCTGCATCTGTAAGTAGGTTATGAGAACATTCAATTAACTCCCCATTTTTATAAATACAAACATTTGAATGATAAGTTATAGAATCTCCTAAATTTTCTCCACGAGGATAATTTGAAAAACTCGCTATTGCAAAAACACCAATAACCAATAAAACTACAAATATTGGAATTAAATATTTATTTTTCATTTTTAATTAAAGATTTTTAACTATTTAAATTTTTTGGTTTTTATTCTGGAGTCTTAAACCTTAAATAAAGTGTTCCTCCAGTACATTTTGCTTGTTCAGTTTCACATTTAGTTGTAATAACATTAGCAATACAATCTGCATTTTTAGGTAATCCTTTAAAAACAATTCTTTGTTTCATTCCTTCTCCATAAATATTGCTTTCTAGTTTCCAATTCTGTGTTTCTTTGTAACCATCACAAATTAAAGTAATTTCTCCTTCTAAGGTTGTTTTAGATGGTTGTATACTTAATTTTGGCAATTGAGGAATTATAGAGAGCAACGCTGTTTCTTTAACAACACCTCTATTTCTTAAAGCTGTTAATCGTGGCGGATAACTATTTACACCTTCAATATCTAAATTTACAACATAAGTTTCTTTTTCAATTTGAGATAGAACCAATCCAAGTGCTGATAAAACTCCTGCTATAATGACTATTGCTATAACAATTTTATACACTGTTTTCATTAAATTATTAAGGATAAGAACTATTTAAATTTTTCCTTTTAAAGAAAATCTCAAAATATATTAATAAAATCAATAATAAGAGCATTATGGCTAAATCTGCTGTTAATAAGTATAAAATAAAGCTAATTATAATAATCGTAACTATTTTGAGCCAGGTTTTCATAATCTAAATAAGAATTATTATGTTTATAAACCTTTGGTTTCAAAAAAATCAACAAACACAATAAAATTAGGATAATCAAAAAAATTAAATGAAACCAATAAAAAGGATAACCCTTTATCTTGTGTGGCAATTTGATAAAATAAAATAAATATAAATATTCCTTACCATCCTTAACAACTCTTTTACCATACCAATGTGGCTTTCTAACAACCAGAATACTAACAGAATCAGAAACTCCAAGTTCAACAATATTTCCTCTATTAATTATTATTGTTTTAGTTGTTATTTTCTGATTCTCGTAAGTTATAGAGATTAAATTTGCAAATAAATTTATTATAAAAATATATCCAATTATAACTATTAAGATTACCAATATCTTCTGCCAGTTTTTCATTCTTTATAAATAATATTTTCAAATTTTTTTCTTTTCCAAAACACAATAAAGATTAAACCAAAAACAATCACTAACGAAAATCCTAACAAGACTATTAGTCTACCTGTTGTTATATACATTTTGCCTGTTTCCTCATCTTTAACAGAGAACCAACCAAGAATATAACGCCATATTCCTTTAAGTTCAAATCTTTTTCCCCAGTTAAGAAGCCTAGCAATCCAAGATAGACCCTTAGGAGGAATTTCTTTTTCAACATACCATAAATAAACTGTTTTTTCTTCACCTATTCCAACAGTGCCTAATTTTATTTCTAATGGGCAATTATACCCTAAAGGAATATCACAAATTCCTGAGGGTCTGCACTCGTATATATTAACAACATCCTCGCATTTTACTTCTTTTTCTCTATATCTTAAATCATCCATAGTAAAGTGAGCCTGAGATTCAAATACATACTTGTTATAAGCGGTTAAATTCCCAACAACACTCCTTCTTCCTCTTTCTACACTCTTTAAAATTGCTGTTGGAGAAAAATAACTTAAAGTCACATATTTGACTTCACCACCCTCCAAACTATCTAATTCTAATTTATAATCTCCCTTTACTTCGTCTTTTGTGTCAAGAGTTACATTATCATACTGAGGGTCGTCTTCATCAGGGCATCCGTCTTCATACTCCCCTTCACATACAACTAAATCCTTTGCATAATTAATAGGTATCCTATCCTCAAAGTCAGTCACATTATCTTCTGCCTGATTTTTAATTCTCAAAACTTGAACAATTAAAGCATCTTCTCCTACTTTAAAATAACTTGGAAAATAAGTTGAAGGATAGACAGTTACAGAGTCTGTTTTATAATTCAATATGAATGTTTTTGTTTCTCCAGGAGCTAAATAAACAGAATTAGGATGTTCCGAATCATCTAAATCAACTACAGTTATATAAGGTCTTAATTTACCAAAAGGGTCATACTGAAGATTTTGAGATACTCCATCTAAAGTTATATCAGAAGAACCCAATGGAAACTCGTATTTGTATGTTTTTTCTGTTGCAAAATCATTAGGATTGTACATAGTTATAGTTACTTCCCACTCTATAATATCAAATGGTTTTATAGGTGGATTAAGTATTTCTTTTTGTGTTGTAACTTCTATAGGATAACCTTTATCATTTTTTAATTGATAGCTCTGATTGCTTGATAAAGAAGAAACATACCACTCTAATCTGTCATATCCTCCATCACCATCTCTATCAACCCAGACAACATCAACCCTGTTGCTTATGTCTTCAGTACAATTTGATAATCCATCTGAACACTTATAAAATTTATTTGATATAATCCCTTCATCAGAAAAATTGAAATAAGCATAAATATTTTGTATAGTTCTTGTTGAATTTGTACTTACAGTTACATTATAGATTTCATACTCTTTTCCTGAAATTGTAGTTGTATAATTTACTTTCGTAAGGGTTATGTTAGGAGTTTTATATTCTATAGTAAATATACTTGTATTTCCAGCATTTAATAAAGGCAAGGTCCAATTTACATTTCCATTTGTAGAATTAAAAGTATGACCAAAAACATAATTGCTTGCATTGGTTACATTTATAGTTTCTGGAACGGCATATTTGTCTGTAGTTATGTTTATAGATATATTCACATAATCATGTATTGTTGGGTTGTTTAATGTTAGAGTATTTACCCAATTTGTTCTTTGATATATCCTTTTGTTTGAAGATACCCAATCTCCTTCTGAAGAGGTTGTTGCTCCAGTTGTATAGGTTATATTTATTAATGAAGATTCTCCTGGAGCCAATGTTTTGTTATTAATTATTTGATACTCACATCCAGTATGACTTACTAAATCAGAAAAACCAGTTACATTAACCCCATCTATTTCTATATTTACATTATCACAATCTGATGGCAAGGAATAATTCTTAGTTAAATTTGTAAAGCTTTCTGGAGAATCAGTTCTTACGGTCCAATTATCATTCAATTCCCAAGGCACTCTTATTCCTTCATAAGCTTGTCCTTGAGTTAAAGTTGTTACATTATCAGTCCAAGCCCACTCATAAGGAGTGTGAGTTCTTGTTACAGAGCTACTTATACCAAAATAAGCAATTGCCTTCCTTATGAAGGTTGGCAACCTTGAAACAACATCATTTATTGAAAAAGATTGGGTTATTGATTTGAATATATAAGCTGTTCTTTTTGTTATTATGTTTATGTTTAATGTTTGAGTAGGTTTTCTTATTAAATCTAACAATCTATCTATGATAGTATCAATATCAAAACTTTGACTTATTGAAATAAAAGCACTCTTTAATTTGCTTATTAAAGAATTTATATTAAAAAATTGAGTTAAACTCCTGAAGAAATTTCCTAATTTGTCAACAACCAAATTTATGTTTAATATCTGCAAAGGTTCCCTAAATAAATTTGCTAATCTGGTTACAGTATCTGCTGTATAACCTGCTGTTGTTTTAAAATAATCAAGTGCTGTTTTTGAAATCCTACTAATTGTTTTTTTTACAGAACTATATATAGTAAATGATTGAGGTATATCTTTTTTAAGAGAACCAAGTCTATCTATAATTGTTGTTATTGTAAATGATTCTGTGATAGTTCTATTATGGGTTTGAACAGCAGAAGTTGTAGTTAAAGTATAAATAGGTGTATTATTCCAATTTCCTGCATTATCTTTTACATACCATCTATATCCTATTGTTAAACCTACTGTGTCATTAAGTACCTTGACTACACTTATTGATTGAGGTGTTGATGTGAAATTAACTACTGATTCATTTACCCATTCACCTGTATTATTTGTAGCAAAAATCCATTGTCCGTTTGGGTGTAAAGCAGTATCATCATCATAATCTATTGAGAAATTACATGATGCTCCTGCTATTGTTGTATTGTGAGATGGATTTGAGTATGTTGGGGGGGTAGTATCTGGTGGTGTCCATGTAACCTCAAGTTTAGCAGCATATTGACTACCTTTGTCATAAGTATAAACAAAAAATTGTTTTGGTGTATCAGTATTTGAAATGAATAACAGAACTATTGCATTTCCAGAAGTCCATTCAGCTTGATTTATGATTTCTTGAATAATGTTTTCTAACCCTGTTTTCTCTGCCCATTTTGGTGTGCCTCCTGTTATATCATCTTCAATCCATGAAACATATCCATCCCCAGTCACCCCTGTTCCATCTGTACGGGGTCTATATCCTGTATTCACAATATGTTGATTATCATTAAAATCTTGAGCATCAGGAACTTTATTGCCATATATTTTTTGGTTGGCATCATCAAGAGTTGTATGTTGTGCCCAAAGAGTTACACTCGCAGACGAAATCGTAGATTTAGGGGGTATTGAAACAGAACGAAACCTAAATCCACCATTACGTGTAATATCTGGGTCAGTATTGGAATGCATATCAATATAGGTTCCCGAGTTAGAAAAAGTACTTTCATCCCCTTCCTCGTATGCATCATCATAACCACCACCTACATAAAATGTGTCAGACTCAGGGTCAATCCATAAACTTTCATCTTCAGCCAAAGTGTAGTCGCCTATGATGATATCTACTTTAGAACCTTTAGCATGGGTATTAAAAACTATGTCTTTAAGCGTTGTCGCTGTCCATTCGCCAGTTGTTTCGTTGATTTCACCTAAACTCCACAAATATTCCGACAAAACAAGGTTGTCATTGTTGTCTCCAACAAAGAAATAAGGTGAAACAACATGCTTTTCACCTGTGATAGTTTCTTCCCCTTGCTTATATCTAACCTTGTCGTTGTAGATTCCAGTCAGTTTCATAATTACACGAAATTCATTAATACCATCCATCTTACTTTTAAAAGTAATATCGTGTTTAAGTCGTGAGCCTTGCCAAACAATATATGTAATATTAAATATTCCTTCATCACAGTCAAAAGTTCTTGTAACAGTCAAATGTGTTTCATTATTAGCATAACTCAAAGTAGGATTGTAAAGGTCTACTTCTCTCCATTTTTGATTCTGTTCATTATAAACTTCAACAATCCATCTTTCATCATCTACACTAACTCTTTGATTATCAGGGTCATAAAAAATAGTATACTCATCATAAATATAAGCAGTAATATGAGCATTTTCAATTAAATAATATCCTTCGGTTGCATAATGGTCTTCAAATCTTAACTCCTCCCATCCTGTTCCATTCCAAAATACTTGGGGATTAATATGAAAAGTTGAAGTGTGACTCCCATCTTCATTTTCTATATCAGAAGAATAACGATTTATCCAATGAACTTCTCTTTCATCTTCTTTTTCAATATCCCCAGCTAAAACAAAACATAAACTAAAAATTCCAATTAAAAGAATTAAACTAATTATTCCCAATTTTATTTTTGCTTGTTTATTCATTTTCTTTAGATTGTACTAAGAAAGTTACATTTCCTGTTCCTTGCCTAATATCATTTAAATCATAAAGTCTTGCTGTTAAATTAAAATCAGTTGTTCCACTCCCTGAATCTATTAAACTCCAATTATTAGCAGTATAATTCCAAACATAAAGATAAACAGTTTCTGTGCTTGAAGTATGTCCCTCTAATAAAACATCAACATAATCTGGGTCTATTTCTTCTATAGCCATCTCAAATTTATAATATGGGTATCCTGTATCTGTAGGAAAAGTTATATACTTATCATCAGAAGCTGAAATATTTGTATAATCATCAATTTCAGTTTCTCCTGCTGGGGTTTTAGATAATGGTGGGATATCTGCTACTGAATTGTTAAATATTTGTGAATAAAAAACTCCTGAAAAATCATAGGTTTTTTCTATAGGAGGGAAAATTTTAATTAATTGAGTTACTGTTATTTTAGCACTTCTTAATCTGCTTACAATAGAATCTAAGTTAAATGATTGACTCAACCTTCTAAAAAAATAAGCAATTCTATCTACTAATAAATTTAAATTAAAAAAGGATGATATGTCTCTTGGGAATGAGCCAATTCTTTTTATAATATCATTAATTGAAAATGATTGAGTTAAATTTTTTGAGTATTCCATATAAACATTTATAGTATAATTATTATCTGCCCAAGCCTCTTCACCATCATTAGACAAACAATTCCATTCCATATTATCATTATAATCAAAATAAATAGTGAAATTAGTTTCGTTTTCAGTTCCAGAAACCGAATTTGTAGTAGTATTATAAACATCTCCAGTAGAATTCCAGATATATAAAGTTATGTTATTTAAATTTAATGCATTGGAAACATTACAAATGAATATTTGTCCTGAGGTAACATTAGAGTTATTAGCTGGAGAAACTAAAGTGACATTCTGAGCTGAGTTATAATTAATTTGTATGTCTGAATATTCCAATATTCCAGCAGTATCTGAATGAAAAAGAAAAGGAATAGAACAATTATTCCCATTTAAAATACAGCCCTCACAATCACAAGCTCCTGAATTTAAAGCAGAATTTAAGGCTGATGAAAGGTCTGGGGTTTTTGAGATGTTTGTGTAATTTATTTCTATAGCTGAAATTTGTAAAATTCCTGCTGTATCTGAATGAAATAATAATGGCACTTCACAATAATTTTCTGAGTCTGCTGAACAAGTTGAAAGATAAGTATTTATAGCAGAAGAAAAATCAGAAGTTTTATTCGGGGAGAAAGTTTCATTAAATTCTCCTGAATAATTCCATTCATAAGTTCCATCTGGAGTGCCAATTTCGAGGTAGGGATTATTAGGGTAAAAAAACCAGATAGCCGCTCCCTCATAATAGTCAATCACATAGCACCCAATATCATAATTATAAACCTCACTTTTGATTTGTAATTTATCTCCAGTTAATCCATCACCAGGTATTGACATATTTTTAGCATATCCATCTTCAAGAAGTCTTACAAATGTAGAATTAGAATAATTATAATAATAGACTTTTGGGGGTCCAGTGTTATAGGTAAAAAATTTAGATGACCAATTAGCTTTAACTATATTAGAAGGAATAGTAAAATTTTCATAGATATAACCTATATTTGTTTCATACATTCCAGTAGAAATAGTGCCACCTCTTGTAGTCCAATTTTCATCAACACACTTTGCAGCATTTTCCTCAGTAGTATTACCACCCCAACCCCACTCATCTTCAGTATCATCAAATTCATAACCTAAAAATCCACTCAAATTCAAATAAGCACTAGTAACATTAGCATGTTTAGGAATTTTCAAATAAACAGTTTGATTCTCGTCTCCAGTAAAAGTCAAATTTTTTACAGTTGAAGTATCATTTAATTCATCTAAAATTGCATTTTTTCCTTGAAATTCTGCTCCTCTTAAAGACCATTCATAAGTTCCATCTGGAGTGCCAATTTCGAGGTAGGAATTGTTTGAATAGATACCTTCATAAAGAATTAAGTTTCCTTCATAAAATTTTGCATTTCCAGCACAACTACCTAAAAGCATTCCTCCTTGACAAAGCACCCTAATAGTTACATTTTTCTCTATATTTTCAAAACATTCAGATGGTAAAAAATGGTTTTGTGTTATATCAATACCAGCAGGAGGGTTTGGAACTCCCCCAACATAAATATAATTATTTCCAGATTGATTTAAACAATAAAGTTTAACATGACACTCAAAAGTCATACCTGTCGTCTCTTTTCCAGCTCTCCAATAAAAGCTTACATTAGCAATATTAGAAGGAATTGTAAAGTTTAAATAAACATAAAAAGAAGTTCTATTATCAGGATAAGCTGTGCAATTTGTTGATGCGTATGTACTCCAATTATTATCATAAGCAGATGAACAACTAGAACAAGTATTTAAAATATCTTCTGTCCAACCATCATCTCTTATAATAGAATAATTACTACCATTTATACTATAAGCACCATATCCACTCAAATTCAAATAAGCACTTGTAACATTAGCATATCTTAGAATATCCAAGTATCTTGTTATATTTTCATTTCCTGTAAAAGTCAAATTTTCAGCAGTTAAAGAGTTATTAAATGTAGTAATCCTCAAACCCCTATAAAAAGTCCAATTAAAATCTGCCCAACCACAAAGATTTGAGATATCACAAAAATAATAATTCCATTTATAAAGAAAACCTAATAAAAATCCACCTAAACTTCTAATAACACTTGTTGAATTAGTATTTAAATTTGTTAAATCAGTAAAATTAGTGTTATATAAACTTCCATTATTATACCAAACATAAAGAGTAGCATTAGATAAATTATTAGAACTTGAACCAGTAGCATTAAAGTTTAAAGAGGAGTTAGTTGTAACATAGTTGTTTGCTGGAGAAATTAAAGTTATTGTAATTTCTCCAGGAATTTCAATTAAGTGATTTTCTCCATTTTCAGTATTATATACATAATTAATTTCACTTATATTTAAACTTCTATTCCAAAAGTGAAATTCATCAGCATAGAAATTTGCTCCTAGACCATTATGTAAAACTAAGGACCCTATTCCTGTTGCGGTTCCAGATACAGATTTATTTACAACATTATTTCCATCCAACCATAACATAATTTTATTATTATCATAAGAGCAAAGAATATGATGCCAATCAGCCGATAATGTTGTTGGATAATCTGCAACATTATCTCCATAACCAATACAGCTTAAATTACCCTCGTGCCAACCATAAAACAATCTTACAGAACCACTTGGAGAATGAACTCCATCATAAACTATGTCTGTTCTTCCTGTTCCAGAATTCCATTCTGAATCTGGTTTAACCCATAATGAAACTGTCCAATTTCCATCATTACTCAATCCTTCAGTATTATTTAATTGTAAAGATTGATTTAGATAGGCGGCTTTTCCAACTTTTCCTGTTGCAAATGTTGTAAAATCATCTGCATTTGTCCAATTGTAAGGAGAGGTAATACCATCATCTGCATTTATTTCATCTTCAAAATAAGTATTAACTATCAAATTATTATTTAAACTTCCAGAAACAAAACTAACAAAAGCCAAGCTGAGAAAAAATACAAATATTAAGATAAATGTTTTTTTATCCATTCTATCTTATTGTTTCTTCCTTATTAAAACGGGTCTGGAGGAGTTAGTCCTGGTTCTATAACTTTCTCTCTAAATTTTCTATATTCTCTCAATGCCTTTTCCTTTGCTTGTTCTAGTCCTCTTTCTTCCATTTCTTTAATTTCAGCTATTCTTTCTTTTAATATCTTAATACCTATTTTATTCCTGATTTGTGAATGAATACTTGAAATAAAATACACCACTCTATCTAAAGCTACATCTAATCTCCATAATATCGAATCTGGAGTAATTCCTGCTTTTATTACCTGTTCTTCTGCCATCACTGACGAAATACTACTAATGAATAAAACTCCCAACAAAATTCCAACAAATATTTTTTTATTTTTCATTTTTAAATAAAGAAAAAAAACTATTTAAAATTTTAGTTTTTTATAAATTTTTCCTTTATCAATTTTTAAACCCATAATAATCCATACCATTTAAATCCAATTCACAATAACCCTCACTACTACTCAAAACAGTCCAAGTATGTTTATACATCACATCTCTTATTTCTTCTACAGGAATTGTCACTTTAGTACATTTAAACCCCAATCTCCTTCCTAATTCACAGGTTAATCTTTGCCAATCCAAACAGTCTCCTCCTCTCTCAACCAATTCTTCAAATGATAATTTTATTTTATCGCTTGTTCTGTTATACTTATATATCCCCCTAACAAAACTATTCAAACAATAACAAGTTCTTTCTAAGTTTTCACCAGAGCAAATACTAAGAGCATTTTCTTTTGTATAACCATGAATTTTAAATGCCAAAGAATAAGGAAATTTATAATACCAACCCTCATAAATAGCTTGGGTAATAAATATACCTATTAACATTGCAGAACAAATAATAACTAAATACCAATTCCAATCTTTTTTGAAGTCCATTCTATCTATCAAAATTTATAAATTTATATATTATTTATAAGGAAAACAGGTATTAAATAATTTTCTATTTATGAAACAACTTCCATAACCAAATTAAATCCCAAATGAAAAATAAATCCAACAACAAAATACAAAATCCATAAAATTTTATCCTTATATTTTAATCCAAAACAAAGAATTGGAACATAAATAAAAGTAAATATTGAGTTATATAATAATCTCCAACTAATAATTTCTTTCATGCCAAAATTAGAAAAACCCAACTCTTCACAAATAGCATAAACCCCTGTTTCTAACAAAACAAAGAAAAAGCTAAACAAAAACACAATAAAAAAATAATTCTTACCAGTAATTTTTAATAAAAGCAAAACAGCAATAAAAATCACCAAACTTTCAACTAAGGGAACTAAGAATATATTATCAATGAAATACTCCATTCCAATAATAGCTAACACTGAAATTAAGCATACTATAAATATAAAAATTACTGTTAAATATCTCATAATTTAAATAAACAAAACACATTTATAAACTTTGCCATAAACCAAAAGATTTAAATACTTGTCTTTGTTCTATGTTTTATGACACAAACCTTTATAAGAACATATACTATAAGAGGATTGCCTCTTCCTGATGAAGTTTTGGAAAAGTTAAATATTTCTAAAGGAGATGCAATTCTCATAGAGCTTAAAGAAGATTATATAACTTGTAAAAAAATTAAACCCGAAGACCTGAAAAAATTAAAATGAATGATTTTAATGAGATAAATCTGCCAGAACCATCAGATTATTTTCCAGAATTAAAATCAGATAAGGAAAAAAGAAAGGAATGGAATAAAAAGGTATTTGAACCGGCAAATCATAAATTAGTAACAAAAGCCTCTCATAATTTTTGGAAAATTATGGGTGTTTTATTTTTTATATTATTAATTTTTAACACAGGATTTTTTGTTTATTTAGTAAACAACCACAAACTTGATGGATTAATTAAAAGTAATCTTAATGCCCCAATAAACAATACAATAAATAATGAGTATAAATTTAATCTAACTACAGAAAACCAATATGAACATATTATTTACAATAATCACACCATAATAAACAATATTTTATGTCCAGAACCAGAATCATGATGGAATATATAATAACTGATTTAGAAATTAAGGAAATAAAAGAGCTAATAAACTCCCATAATATTATAAAAATAAAAACAATCTTAAACAATTTAAAACCATTTGAGGATAATTTAAGGAAAGAATTAGAAAAGGAAATAAGAAACTTAGGCAAATCAAATATGATTTCGGTAGATAGATTAAAGCAAATTTTAAAAGAAACAGAAAATGACTTTAAAAGATAAATTTCAAGAACACAGATTTATATATACTTGTATAATAATCTTATTTGTATTTGCAGTAGTTGATTATTCAACCCTCCAAAAAATTAATGATAATGGAGTTTATGATTATTGCGTGGAGTGGGACGGTTATATTGACAGAGACAACATGATTTACAACTGCTATGATTTAACAAAATTAGAATTTACTTGTGACTATAAGATTTTTAAGGACGGAAGATTGATGATAAAACCTATTTTAAATATGACAAAAAACAAAGAAGGAGAGATAACAAGCATTACTTACGGAAATGCAACCTATCATAATTGTACTAGGTGGTTGAAAAGCAGAAGATAATAATTAGAAACATTTAAATAATAAAAAATTTTTATAATAAAATGGGAAAGGATAGCAGAGGGAAACGTGATGGAACAGGACCTTATAAAGGTTCCTGGCAAGCTAAGAATAGAAAAAAAGGAAAAAGACAGGAGAGGGGAGAACCCTGTCCTAAAAAATAAAATGAAAAAGGCTCTGGCTTTAAAAAACTGGCATAGAATTGTTCTTAGATGGAGGTTTAAATGAAAAGATTAGATTTGGATGAAAATAAAATAAGGGCTTTATATTTAGATGAAAAGAAAACTATGAAAGAAATAGCTAATATTTTTGGAGTGAGTAAAAATACTATTTTTAGGAGACTAAAGCAAAAAAGAGCAATGAGAAGAGAGAACAGCCCTCTAAATTTAAGTAAAATTAAAGATTTGTATGTGGGGCAGAAAAAGTCTGCTCCAGAGATAGCTAAAATCTTCAATGTAAGTCCTCATCCTATTTATTCTAGATTAGAAGAAGCGGGAATTAAAAGAAGAAAAAAGAAATCTATTTTGGATAATGATAAGATAAGAAAACTATATGTTAATGAAATGAAATCGACTACAAAAATTGCTAAAATTATGGGTGTTAGTTGTCAGACAATTATTAGAAGATTAAAAGATATGGGAATTAAAATAAGAGGAAAAAAACTAAATTTAAATATAAAAAAGATAAAAGATTTATATATTAATAAAAAGAAATCTTTAAGAGAGATAGCAGAAATTTTTAGAGTAAGCGATATAACAATATTAAACAAATTAAAGAAAATGAATATAAGAAGAAGAAATACAAGTGAAGCGAAGAAAGGAAAATATCTTTTTGATAAACATCCAAATTGGATGGGGGGAAAATCATTTGAACCATATGGAACCAAATTTAATAAAGAATTAAAAGAGCAGATTAGGCAAAGAGATAATTATACTTGTCAAGAATGTGGGAAAACCCAAGAAGAATTAAAGGAACTATTGTCAGTTCATCATATAGATTATAACAAGCAACACAATCTTCCTTTAAATTTAATTTCTCTTTGTAGAAAATGTCATCTAAAGACAAATTATAACAGAAAACATTGGACTAATTACTTCAAAATGAAAATGTTTATGAAAACATTATTTGACCCAAGAAATATTTTGATTTTTAATAAAAATAAACAATTAATTGGAGTAAATATGATAAAATGAAAAAACAACTTTTATTGTTTAGTTTAGTATTAATCTTTTTAATAGTTAGTGTTCAAGCAATAACCTTTAAACCAACTTCTCTTACTATAAATACAAAATGTGGGGGAGCGGGATGGGAGTCGATATCTTTAACTGAAGTACCAGCTAATTGTACAGTTAAATTATCAGAGAAACTACCGAGAACTGGAGGTTTGGATGGACTTTATCTCGGCTTTTATAGTACTAGCTTATTAGAGGGGGGCACACCTAAATCCCCTTCTAAATTACATATTCTTTATGCAGTCGATAAAACAACTTGTGAGGAAGGACAAGAAAACATAACTTTAGATGTATGTGGAACAGATTATAATATAATAGTAAATGTAGCAGAAGATTTATCCCCTCTAAATGATGGAAACATATATTATCTAAAAAAAGGAAAAAGATTTAGTATAGGCAATAGTATTCACTTTAATTTATTGGGTGTTGGTTCTGATTCAGTTAATTATTTACTTGAGGGTTGTGATAATGAAGACCAAATATTAGACAAAGACGAGACTTTAGAAACAACTTGTGGAAATGAGAGATTAAGAATAAAGATAGAGGATTTAATACCAGATTTTGAATTAGCAGGATTTTTAATTGAATTTTCAAATCCAAGCTATATTTTAACTCAAAGTGAAGCTAACACAACTTTGAGCGGAGAAACACCAGAATGTATTTTAGGAATAGATACCTTAGGTGCTGTTGTACGAAGAGGGTCAGTTCTTGCTTTTAATACAATAAACACAGTTACAGGCAAGTATGAGGGTGGGGTGGTGGTAAATGTGCTTGACCAAGCAGGAGAATTACCACCAATATCAGGTCAGTCAGACAATACAGGATTTTTCTCAAAAAGAATTCCAGAAGACTACAAACAAGACCTAATTATAAAATTATTTAAGGAAGGATGTGAGCCAACGAATAAAGTTGTTTTATTTGAGCAGTCTTATGATGATTATAAAAAAGGAAAAGAAGAAGAACTTGGAAGACATAAATTAATCTTGAACATATCAGGGAAATTTGAAATAAACAAAGAATTAAGCTTTACAGTCAAAAACGCTTTAGATGAAGCAGTAGAGGGGGTTAAAGTAAAAATCACAAGACCAGACAATTCAAACTTCGAAGTAACTACTGACTCAAATGGGGTATTTAAATTTACTCCTGATAAAGCAGGTATCTGGAAAATACAAGCAGGAAAAGACGATTATGAAAGCTCTAAGTTAAACGAAATTGAAATCTATCAAAATAAAGAATATTTAGTTGTCATAAAATCAATTGATGGAGAGCCAAAATCAGAATATAAAAAAGGAGATAAATTAAGATTTGAATTAAGGGATATGAATAATACTTTAATCCCTTTAAATATAGATGCTACTTTTGCTGGACAGCCATTAAAATTTATTAATGGGGTTTCAGACATAGTTACTTTTGAGGGAACTTCAACCTTATCAATTCCAGCAACAGAAGGATATATACAACAACAGATAGAACTAACAGAAAGCAAAACAAATTTATCAGGTATTTTGTGGGTTATTGGCATTATTATAGGATTTTTAATTATTGTTATAATAATTGTTGCCATAATAAAAAAGTTTAAGGGAGAAAGTATAGGCAATCTTTCTAAAATTCCAAAAGCACTTGAAGGAGCAGATATAAAATTAGATTAAAATGGTATTAGAAACTGCTTTAGTAAATTTAACAAGGAAATGTAACCTTAGCTGTAAGCATTGCTATATTAGTGCAGGATTTCCTTTAAAAGACGAATTAACATTTAGGCAAATGGCAGAATCTTTTAAAAAACTTCATAACTGGGGAGTAAAAACAATAATATTATTAGGAGGAGAACCATTTATCAGGCAAAGAGTTTTGGATTTAATCTTAATTGCTTCAGAATTATTTGAAAATGTCCATATAGAAACAAATGGAATGGTTTTTCCAATCAACATAGTAGAATATATAAAATCAAATCAAATAAACAATCTAACTATATTTGTTTCAATAGAAGATTCTAATATAGATTATAATGATGATATAAGAGGAGAAGGTCATTTAGAGCAGGCAATCGTAACAATAAAATCCTTAAAAAGAGCTGGAGTAAAAGTAGCCATAAGGTCTACTTTGTTCTCTGATAATGATTATAAAGGATTAATAAATCTTGCTGGAGAATTAGGAGTTGAAATTATTTTTGTAAGATTTTTAGAAGCTGGTAGGGGTAAGGAATTAGGTTTAATGCCAAACAAAGAGAGATTAAAAGAATTTTATGAAATCATAAGTAAAATTGACCATGTAAGAATTTCAGATTGTCCTTATTATATCTGGGACGTTAATTTATTGAGCAGATTTAAAGATAAATTTGAAAAAGAAGGAGGGATTTGTCAGGTCTTAAGAAAATCAAGGTTTTTAGTCGATTCTAATGGGGATATATATCCTTGTAATATGTTAATAGAAGAAAAATATAAATTAGGCAACATTTTAAGAGAAAACAAAGCAGATGTTTTAAGAAAATATGATAAAATAATAGAAAAATGGAAAAAATTAAAAATATCCGATTCCTGCAAAAAGTGTAAATATTTAAAAATATGTAATGGTGGTTGTGCATATTTAGCATTCCAAAATAAAACTATTGGAGATGACTCATGTTTTATAAACAAATCAGATACAAGGGAGGTTAAAATGGAAGAAGACAATACTGAAGAAGTGCAAGAGGACGAAGAAGTAGAACCAGAAAGTACAGAAGAGGAATAATTAAAAATGGAGAATGAAGAATTTGTATGTAAAATAAAGTTTAAAAAAGGAGCTTTAGATAATATAGAAGTTTTGGAAGGAGACGAGCAGAAATGTAGAGAACTATTCAAAAAATCAGATTCACTAAAAAGCTTTTTCAATACAATTCCAGAAGAAGAATAAAATGGCAAAACTTAGAAAGAGAATTGGATGCGAAATTATAGATAAGAGGGCTGCTAGAGAGGGAAAACCAACAAGTGCTTACTGCAATATTGGATACAGAGATGAAGAAAAAGACACCTTTATAGAAACTGGCAGGAAAGAAGTAATTATCAACCCACAGACAGGCAGTATAATAAACACAACTAAGATAGAAGGCGAAACAGCAGAAGATATAGAGCTACTTAACAGGATGAGCAAATCAGTTTTTGCACATAAAGTTAAGGAAATAAATGAATAAAAATGTTAAACTGGCAGGAATTAAAGAACGACCTTCCTAAACAAATAACTGTCCTTTGTGATTATGGGTCAGAATTCAGTTCATTATTAGATTTATCTGAAAAAGATAAAGAGTTTTTCCATTTAGCAAAACCCTTTAGAGAGCTAATATCAAGTTTTGAAAGACTTAGGCAATTTTTAAAAACAGTTGTCTTTACAAAAGCAACAGAATTAGAAAAAATAAAAGTCCCTCTTGTTGAATATCCATTAGAGGAGGGAGAAGAAAAGAAAATGATTTCATTACCTGTAAAAAAATATATACAAAAATTTGAAGAAGATTTAAAATTATATTACTCTGGAGTAGATGAAATATTAAAATCAGATACTATAACAATTTCAGGACAAACAAAATTTTTTTTTAATCTTAGGTCTTTTGAAAGTTATGTTTATGATATAATTGTTTTCTCAAAAAAAGAATTTTATAAAAAAGTAAAAGCTTATGATTATAAAAAAAGACAAGAAATAAAAGATAGGGTAATAAAGGTAATTGAATGGAAACTAGAACAACTAAATGAAATAGCTGAAAGAGTTTTAAAAGAAGGAGTGTCATATAAAGATTATGTCAGATTAGTTATTGGTGTTATTTTAACTTTAAAATCAATTTCAAGCCCAGCAGAAATTTTATCAATAACTACAAAAAAAATAAAATATGATTATCCTTCTATATGGTTGTTAATTTCAAAGATAAAAAATAAACAATTAAAAATAAATGATTTAGCTAATACTTGTTTTATAATTCCAAAAATAAAAATAGCAAACAATCCTCCATTCAATTATTATTTTAATCGCCTTTTAAAAGAAGAGATTACACATGCATTTAATTTCCCAAAACCAGAACAAGAAGAAGTATTTTGGAGCATTTTTCTTGCATCAATAATACAAAGAGCAGGCCTGATTCCAGAAATAAAAGAAAAAGCCAAAGAAATTGGTGGAAGAACAGAGGTGGTTGTAGGATGAAAGGGAAAATAATCTTTTCAGATAGCCCTGATAGCTATGAAGCACCCTGTCCTTTTTGTATTCAGTTAAATCAGGTGTATGAAAAGTTTGAAAAAAACTTGCCTTTTGAATTTATACCACAAAAAATAGATATAAAACAAGACGATGTTAGAATAAATATAGCATTATCAGTTGCAGAAAAATTAGGAAAAAAAGGTCAATTATTTGCTCCTATTTTAGTAAATGACGGCAGGGCTGTTGCTGCTACAAGGGGAAGCAAATATTTTGAAGGAATGTTTAGGAGGATATTTAAAAAATGGCTGTTGTTTGGATAATCACAACTATAATCTTAGCAGGAATAATAGGAATAATGGCATACCTAATGTTTAAATCAAAAAGACCAATTATTGGAAAGGCAAAGATTCCTTCAACAGTACAGGAATCACAGATTATGGAAATGCTTGGAGAAGCAAATGAAAAACTTAACCAATATAAAGAATTGCTGAAAAAATATATGAAAGAAAAAGAGATTAAATTAAGTGTGAATGAAGAAATAAGGAAAAGGCTAATAAAAGAAAAAAAAGAGATATTAAAAGAAGGGATATTATTGCTAATAAATAGCAAAAAACCATATAAGGTTATTGGATATGATGGCTCAAATTATGGGAATTTAAGAGCAATAGTATTGAATAAAGATGGGGAAAAGGCATGGATTTATTATCAAAGAGAGGAAATTATTGATATAATTGGTGGCAAACCATTAGCAAATATAATAAAATATATTGATAAAGAACAAAAAATAATTTTTATACAATACAATAAAGACCAAAAATTAATACCTAAACAATACGAAAGAATATGATATTTAAAAAAAAGCCAAAAAAGGTCTTTAAAGAGAAATTCTGGGTTAAAGAGTTGTCTTTCCCAGCAAAAATATATGGTACATCTGATGATATGAGTAAGGTTATCAAAATCATAAATTCAGACAAGTTATATCCACAGGTTTTTATGGGTTTTGGATGGGATATCTTACTTAATTTATTAAATATTAAAGGCTTTGATGCATCAATAGAAGATGAAAAAGAACAACCATCAATATATGATGCAAAAGACCTAACAACATTAACTATTGGATATAAAAAATGGATACCAAAGAAAATATCTTAGGAGCAATCGAAAAAAAACATCCTTATTTAGACGAAGCTAAACTGCCTATAACTAAAAGTAAAGACGAAATCCTAACTGAAATTCAAGAGCTTGAAGATAGCATAATAAAAAAGAAACATATAATAAGGACTATTAATGATAATTTAAAAGAGATAGATTCAGAGATACAAAGGTGGAATAATAAAAGAGAAATACTTGATAATTTTAGCAAAGAGTTGAGAGAATATGAAATAAAACTACAGGACGAAATTTTAAAAATAAGACAGGCAAGAAAGGAAGCTGCGATGGACGCCATAATAAAGCAAAAAATGAGTGATGAGTTGAGAAATAATTTAGCAAATTTGATGAATAATTATGGAAGGCTTATGCAAGAACCTTTAGAAATAGTAAAAGCAAAATCAGCGGCAATTATGGCAGAAGACAAAGCAGATGTTATTGCAAGTATAAGGAAAAAATTAAAAGAAGCAGAACAGAAAAAAGAAAAACCAACTGAAGAAAAACCAGAAGCTAAAAAAGAAGAAAAATGAATATAGTACAACAATATAATATATTAAAGGAGAAAGATAAATCTATGACTGATTTATTTGATACTTTATCAACAATATTTTCATTAAGAAAGCTTCAACTACAGAAATTAATATTAACAACCCAGGCAATTGCATCTAATATTGAGGCAAGAATAAAGAAAAATTTAACAAGATACATAAGGTTATTGGATTTCTTGGAGCAATATAAAGAGGAAGAAGAAGCAAGAGCTATGGTTGATTTAGACTATCAAATTTTGAGAAAAAACTTTATAGAAATTAAATCAAAAATAGATGCTATATTAAATGCAGAAGACTTAAGCAAATCAAATAGATTAGCTGTAAGTTTTTTAAAAAATTACAATGAGGTTTAAAAATTGTGCCTTCGAAGAAGAAGAATACATCTGTTATGTCGCTTTATTGCCTAATGAAAATTCCTTACCCTTTGGCTCAGGAGAGGAGGTTAAACAAGAAATTACAAGGGCAGGAGAAATTCAAATAAAAATGAACGTATGTTAAGATGTTAGACAAAATAGATAAATTAATACTATTTGCAGTTTCAAATTCAGAAGAGGGAAAAACAAAATACAGAATTTCTCAGGAAACAGGAATACCTTACCCAAAATTAGATTATAGGATTAATATTCTAAAAAATAATGGATATCTCATTTCAAAAAAAATAAAAAGAAAAAATAAAGATGTACAATTGTTCACAACTTCTGATAAAATAGTTAATTTTGATAATCTTCTAATTTTGGCTGTAGATAAAAACAATCTTTTTATGGGAAGTACCGACGATATAATTTTCAAGAATATTAAAATTGAATTAAAAAATGGAAAATTAAAATTAACTTCTGATTATCATTAAAATTTTTTATAATAAATTTTTCTTGAAAAAAGTATTTAAATAGTATTTTCTTTTATTAAAATATTTAAATAAACTGAAAGGAGGGGAAATAAGATGGCAACACAACTAAAAACTAAAAAAGGATACTGGGGGAAGATGGGTCAAGTAAGTGGAAACCCTATGTTCCCTGGTGGATACAAGGGTTATACCTACTTTAGAGATGCACCTGACAGCTACCCAAAAACAGCTCAGCAAGAAAAAGTCGGTAGGGCTGGAAGATTGATTGGACAGAAATGTAAAGGAAAGACAGGAGCTGACTTTACAGCTTGTAGACACGAAGTCTTCAGAGAAGTAGGTTTAGCATAAAATTACTTTTTTATTTTTTTTAATATTTTTATATTTGTAAATATAATAGTTTGGAATATGGTAAAATTGGAGCAAGTACACAAAATATTAGCACCGCAAATATTGGGGAATGACATAGCTAAGCAACTATTATTTTTACAATTATTTACAAAACCAGCTTTAAGAGAAAAATTCAATATTTTAATGATTGGTGATACTGGTTCAGCTAAAACAGATTTAGTTGATGAGATTAGGTCTTTTTATCATAATTCTATTTTTGTAGGAAAAAGCACCACAAGTGTTGGTTTATTTGGAGCAGTAAGAGGGAGCAGATTAGTTGGAGGAGCAATTCATAAAGTTAATAATGGAGTTGTTTTTATAGATGAATTAGATAAGTTAGATAATTCTGTAAAAAAAGATTTATTACAATTAATGGATAAATACGGAGTAACAATTACAAAAGCAGGAATGCAATTTCCAATTACAACTCAAGCAAATTACACTGCAACAGCTAATCCTTTAGGAGATAATTGGATTGGAGAGCCAAACACTTCTCAAATTCCTTTTAACCCAACACTATTAAATAGATTTCATATGATTATCCCGTTTAAATCATTAACATCAGATGAATATGATGGATTAAAAGATTCTTTTGCTATAAGAGAAGATGATGAAGCAAAAAAACAAAGGATTGCAACTTTAAGAAAATTTATAGATATGTCAAAAGATTACAATAAAATAATTGTTCCAAGAAAATTCATTGATAGCACTGTAGATTTTTTCAAGGCAGTTAAAGAAGAATATAGCCAATATTTACCTTTAATATCACCAAGACAAATAGATGGTTTTATAACTTTAATGAAAGCATCAGCAAGAATGGATTTAAGAACAGAAGTAATCCAAGAAGACTTTAAACAAATTAAAAAGTTTTTTGTCAATTCAATTAAATTATGGATGCCAGAAGGGTAAAATGACAGAACTAACAAGACAACATTTTGAAGAAATAGTAAGGATAATAAAAAACTCAGTTAATAATATTGAAACACTTACTTCTACGGCAGGAACTGGTGTATATTTAGATAGTGAAAAAAGAGAAAGAGTTAAGGAAATTACTAATGATATCCTTTGTAATAATTTTGCTGATTGGTTATCTACTACTAACCCAGGATTTGATAGAAGTAAATTTATGGATGCTTGTATAGTAGAGGGGGTTAACAAGTTAAAATGGTAGATAAATTTGAAGAATGCAAAATCAAAGGAGATATGATGATTTGTAAAGTTGATACTTTCTTTAATGCTATGGGAATTAGTGATTTAAAGCCAGATAAAGTTTTTGAAGATTGGTATCCTGAATTAGACCCTTCTGAATTTAAAACAGTAAAGGAGAGAATAGAGGCAGAGCAAGAATATTATGATGAGGAGTATAAAAAATTCCAAAATAAAGTTGAAGATTGTATAAGAGACTTTATGACGTCTTATCCTGTTAAAGGGGTTGATGATGTAGATGTTGATTTCGATAAAAATGAAGTTAAAGTTAAAATATCAGACAAAGATGAGTTTTTAAATTCAATAAGAGAAACTATGAATGGCGTAGGAATATTTTGGGCTGATAGTAATGAAGAACTTTTAGAACATACTTATCCAGGAGACAAGGACAAAGTTATAGTAACTCATTTTGGTTGGCTTGCTAATGCCCCAGAAGTTTATGGAACAGGGTCAATAAGGAGGTGTATACAAGAAGATTAAAATCAGGAGGCAAAAATGACATTAACAACCCTACAATTTAGATTAGAAAAAGCATGTAATGAAACTTTGGGTAGATTTAGATACCATGAAGATGATAAGATAGCTGTTTGTAGCTTTTTGAATGGAACCCACTCAATTGAAGTTGATGATAAAGATAATGTTGAATTAAATGCCCCATTATCTTGGGCGAGATTTGAAGCAGTTGATATTGGTTCAATCTTTGAAAAAAGTATTCCTAAATCTGGACAAGGAATATGGATAAAATCTCCTAAAAATTATGCTGAAATTGGTTTAAGCGGATGGCATATAACTGAAAAAAGTGAGGTTATAAGTTAAAATGATAAAAGAACATATAAAAATTGATTTACCACATGGTGCTGAATTATCCTGTGACCTGTCCAAGGAAAAGATAGCTGGATAGCTGAATTTGTTAGATTAGAGGAGGCTAAATGATATGGCTAAAATAATAGATGAAATAAAAGCAAGAAATACACCTTGTAAATGTTACAGATTAGAAGATGGAGAGTTAATGTGTTGGAGTGAAGGAGCAATTGGTACATTAACAGACGAACAAGAAGAAGATTATTGTACAACTAAAGACATTAAACCTGCCACAAAAGAACTTAAAGAAAGAATAAACTTATTTCAAGAAGCAATAGATGAAGCACAAGAAAGGTATGCTAAAGAAGTTTCACCTCCTGCAGGAAGATGGCAGGAA